>JAABUY010000288.1_pt1 | contig 96235 bp, 105 predicted proteins | sample 5560271 | NCBI WGS metagenome assembly JAABUY01 (sample SAMN10711886, study PRJNA513374) | rock metagenome | isolation source: Antarctica rocks | place: Antarctica: Victoria Land, University Valley | reverse complement strand
TCAATGCAATCGTTACTTAGCATACTACTAGCTACCGGTTAACCCAACGTGCCTGGAACCCTCTTATATCACAAGCTCTAACCCCTAGCCCCTATATCAGAGGAATCTCCGATCGGGACGTAACACTATATTCTGTGATGATGAAGAATTGCAATGCAGAGTTTCTGCTGATGAGAACTTTTAAAATGTTTTTTGTAATTGTAATATTGTATTATATAGTATTTATAATTTATTGTAAAGCTTTCAAATCTGTTACAATTTAAGCTGTTTTAAATTAATTCTGAACTCTTTTTATGAAGTTTTGAACAGACTTAATGAAGAATTTAATGTAAAATCATTGAAGAATCTTTTTAAATTTATTATTCTTGATTTTTAAATTCATAAAGATCTAAAGTTGAGTTGCTTTATGTTTCAATTGAATAACATACTTTAATAAAGATGAGAATTGTGTACTCATAACTGATCAAAAAGATCTTAACATTATGTTTTATATTAAGTTATAATGCACAATAAGATGAATTACTGACTAGATTTTGAGCTTATTTGATGCAGTTTTGATGAAGTTATTTTAAAAATTCAGTTTGAGCTGAAGGAGGTGTTTTTGGTGGGGGTGAAGGTGCAGTCAGCTTGGCGGGAGCTGGCTGGATTTGGCGTTAGTGCGCTTGGAGCTCGGGTTTCAGGAGTTTGTCGTCGAACGTCGCGCTGACCCTAACCATAACCCTAGAAGTATTGACCAAAAAAAGTTGGCGGGCTCCTCATATCCATACTCCAAGTTGCCGCACAAACTCTAGTTTAAGACCGGACCGAAGAGCTGATTGACTCTCATGCCCTACAGGGCTGTCGTCGGTGTATGAAACTGACCTCAGCCTTACATGTACGATATACTGTGTGGAGTCAATATGCCACACAACTTCAACTCTTCTACGAGCCGACGCTCTACTACAGCAACGTTGCCACCAGCTGCATCCAGTATCTTTCAATCTCCAGCTCACTGGCTGACACAAAGGGCCTGTGCGCAGCAAACAGCATGCTGGTCTCCTCCAGTGTTCGTCCGTTCGTCTTAGGAGAGAAGAAGTACACCAGCGGCAGTGAGGCAAAGTTGAAAGAGCCGAAGAACGATAAGTGTCTCCAGCCGACGGCAGCGAACATGGAAGGGATGACCAGAGTCTCAAAGACACAGGATTTCAGCACCGATTTGGACTTTTAAACGGACAGTAGCACCACATCCAACTGCCCAGCCAAAGACGCCGTGATTGTTTCCAAAAGCGCGATTCTCCTAAGGCCAGATCTCGGTCAGGCAAATGAATGCCATCATCAGGACGATCTAGGTGAAACAAAGGGTCTGAATGAAACCTTCGGGCGCCGCTGCCTGCGCCGTGAGCGCCTGCACTATCCGGATGAAGCTGAACCAAGCGTGATAAGCCAGCCGATATTGAAAGCACGGTACCATGGATGAGAAAGTAGCTTGAGATGAGTTCCAGATGTATATATAGAGTGTTTATTGACAAACTGGAATAGTGTTGTTCTGGACTACCTCCTCAGGTATCTGCAAGAACCGAAGCGAACTGTACAGCACCCGCAGCAATCGGCGAAGTAAAACCCATCGAGTCTGCGTCACTCCGCCAACATCCTCGCTCGACACCAACCTAGAAGCCCCAATACCCCTTAACGAGATACGCGCCATAAGCCGCCAACCCGCCAATGCACGCCTGGGTGCCAAAGTAGCCAATCGGCCTGCCCGGGCCTACCGTGTCCTTCCCCTTAATTCCCATCTCTACATGCGCCACCCGCAATGCCAACAAGACGCCCATCGCGATATTTATAACCTTCCTGTTCCCACCATTCAGCTCGGCCACGGCGGCGAGGACGAAGGCGAGCGGCACGTTCTCGAGGAAATTGTTGTGGGCGCGCTTGTCGAGGTACAGCGGGTCGGTGGCGGAGGGGGTGTCGAGCGCCTCGCCCATGTATTTCTTCGAGTTGATCCGGTGCGTCACGACGCGGTTGCTGAGGATCATGAGGTAGGCGGCGAAGGGGAGCGTCCATGTGCCGGTTACGGCTGCGGGAGAGAGTTGGGGTTAGTTCGGTGGCGAGCGAGTGATTGGGGGTGGGGAGGGATAAGTACGCAGCATTTTGGGGACAGGGACACCGAGGAGGACTGTAGAGCTCATGGCTGCGATTGCGTAGTATGATATGTACAGTAAATGTAGAGATGGTCGAGGGTGATTATTGAGCTGGACGTTGAGGAGAGGATGGGACGACCTTCAAGACGAAAAGCAGGTCGTTAGCGTTCTTGCGGGGAAATTGATGTCATTTGCCGTTGCACCGAGATTTACTTGGCTCTAACTTAGATCCGTACCTAAGGTACATAGGTAAGGTAAGGTAGGGCAGGGCATTTGTACTTACCTTAGGTAGTACCTGAGGACCCTCCCAGTAGTTTACCTCGTAGGTGACTAAATATATTTGTAGATTTTGCTGCATGCTGGAGAGGAATGGTGAAGCTGTACTGTTGTGCTGTATAATCAAGCTTGAACTGAATGGCAATGAAGAAGATTATTTGGATCAATTTATCGGTCTGGCTGAGTTGAAAGGCATTGGAAGGTCTTGATGAAGATTGAAATCCAGCGCTGTTGATATCGTTTCAGCAGTCTGACTTCCAGCTGGAAAGCAGTCCAGACTCTTTTCCCCACCAACATAGCATAGCCTTTGGTCTTTTGGGGAACTACGTCTTTCTCTTACGCTCAAACATTGCCTCCTCCATCACCATTCACGTTTCAACTCATTCAGCCGCCTCTCTATCTCTAGTATGCCAGATACTCTGTTCCCTTACGGTGGCGTAAACGATTATCAATCCTGACTGGGCCAATGGCAGCCATTCTACGATTGGGACGGCGATTCTTGCACAGGTCTCCGTCACCTTCAAGACAGACCCGAAGCTCCGGTTTTCACCTCATCGATGCCGGGCAAAAAGTCGAAGAGGAGAGGTTTGCGTGGTATAAGCCGACGCAATTCTATCCGGTCCGCATAGGCGAGGTCTTCAACTCAAGATACCAGGTGGTGGGCAAGCTCGGGTATGGGGCCTATTCCACTGTGTGGCTCTGCCGGGATCTTGTGTATGTTTCCCGTTTCGCCGTCTTGAAGCCTGTGGCCGACTGGTAAACAGTGGGCATAAATACGTCACGCTCAAAGTTTGCGAACGTAATGCTACCCAAGCCACGAGAGAAGTCGCGGTCTACAGGTATCTGAATACAATCAACACGAACCACAGTGGCTCCACGCTTGTCCGCACTATCAACGATGCTTTTGAGGTTGTTGGGTGCGAGGGCTCTCACCAATGTCTCGTCCACAAGCCTCTGGGCATGAGTTTGTCCAGTCTTCGGGCTCGGTGTCCTTCTCGCAAGATGCCTGAGCAGCTGCTGAAGCTCACGTTGACTCATATTTTTCTCGCACTCGACTTTCTCCACAGCGAAGCTCGGGTGGTACATACTGGTAAGTTTGACCACGATATTCTGCTTTAAATATTACTTACGGCTGGTGCAGACCTACAGCAAAACAATATTCTGATGGCCATTGAAGATGAATCAATTCTTGCAGAATTTGAAGAGGCCGAGAGGTCTGACCCAAGCCCTCGTAAGGTTGATGGTGGTCGTATCACGCACACATCTAGGGAGCTCAGTGTTCCTAGGAGACATGGTCGTCCTGTATTATGTGACTTCGGGGAGGCTCGTTTCGGAGAGAAGGACTATGATGATGACATCCAGCCATACCTTTACCGGGCGCCAGAAGTTATTTTGCAGGTGCGATGGGATAATAAGGTAGACATATGGAACGTCGGGGTGCTGGTAAGTTGCCTGTTCACATTGAGCGGCGGTGAAAAATCCGTCTCCCTACTATCAATCCGCTCTGTTGATCTCCCACAGGTCTGGGACCTCTTCCAAAACAAACACATGTTCGACGCCAGGGACACGAATAAAAAAGAGTCGAGCTTATATCATCTTGCGGAAATGATCGCATTACTTGGCCCTCCGCCGAGAGACTTTCTCAAACGTAGCGCAATTGCATCGGAGTATTTTGATGAACACGGTCCGTGTCTTGTGCTTTCTCCTGCCCTACATCACTCAGCAAAGAGTTATCTTCTGCAAGTCTCCGTAAATCGATAGAATTACTGACGCATTTCCAGGCAAGTGGAAAGGAGCCGCAGACATACCCGTAACCTCCTTGGAAGCTTCCGAGGAGAACCTTGAAGGAAAGAACAAAGTTCTCTTCCTCCAATTCATGAGAAAGATGCTGCAATGGGCGCCTGAGGAGAGGAAAACTGCGGAAGAGCTGTTAGAGGATCCATGGTTAACGGGATCAATCAAGACATGAACTTCGAACAAGGCACGTAAGCCTGGGGATGAAGTCGCTATAGAAACTTCTGGAATAAGGAATCAAGAAAAAAAGCACAGCTAGTGCACACTGGCGGGGAACCACTTCTAAGTCCTGTCTAGCATCTACGAGGGAACGAACATTCACCCAAAGAGTTTGACCCAAACAAGATAGAGAAGTCTCTCGACCTTGGTACTTCACCTCCAGATTATGAGACTTCACGGCATTGGGGCACTTCATCCATTCCATCGAAACGGGACTGCATGGCAGGATGATTATTCGAGCGATCATTGAATCCCTCCTGCTCCATGGCGCAGATCCACACATACTCGCTCTTACTGGGTATAGGGTTACCTTGAAACCCGGTTTGAGAGGTCGATCAAACCCTGTTGCTGGCTACAGCTCTCGGGATAACCTTCGCAGCGCCATACACAAGACCCTATGAAGATCCAGTCTACCTGTCTGTGCAGACAATAATCATGAAGCTGTTTTCTATGTCTGGGAGTCAATTCCATGCACCCAAGGTCGATTCGAGGACATTTGCAGCCCGTGGTCATTCTTTCTTCGGTCTTGCTCGAGATTTCGAGAAAGTCCCTCCCCAATACGCAGTGTACCCAAGGGCGTTCGCCTGATCGTCGTCCAAAGAAAGTCCCAGTACTCTCTTTCGCTTGCAGCGCACCAGGAAATGCACTGAAAGGCTACTGGCGGTACTACCGGTTTCGAACATGTGAGGCATTTCAGAGTGTCTAGATAGTTCAATTGGAGACTCCTGAGTTTCATCATCCCGTACGTGCGCGCCATGCCTGTGTCCTTCCAACTTCCTTCCCACTAGAGGCCCACCGTCGTTGGCCAGGGCAGATGGACGCACTCTGTCTGCAATGACTGTAGGCCCGAAGGTCAAAGCTGCTTGTTAATAGAATTGCCATGAATTAAGATGAGTGATTAGATATTTTGACATGCTTGGGAATTGCAAGTCTTGAGGATCCGCTCCGTCTAAGCTAAAGAAAGATTAGCGCTAGCGCGCCTTTGTGTTGCCCTGCATAATAATTTAAGCGAGTAAACATCAACATCACATATCTTCTTATCCACGTCGATCCCCAGCAATTAATCCTTGTGTCCAGGAAAGCTGTACTTCACAATCAATATCTACAAATTGTCGCTCCTTACTATCTCCGGGCAACTACGAGATGTCTCAACCGCGCCGTCGGTCTGCTCGTTTGAGGGGCAGTGGTACACCTGAGGTAAGTAGTAAACAAACCTCTCTTAGCTATCAAACACCCTTTCACTCGCCGAGTGTCCTTCAGCACACAGAACACAAATACAGCTTGACTCTCTACGAGCTTGCACTGACGCACCATAACAGTCTCGGAGAAACACGCCTCTCACGGGCGTCAAATTATCATCTCTCCTCGAGCGAGATGACACACCAACCTTTGGTGCTCAATCTAACCTAGATACAATCGTGTCTTCTCCAACCGCTCCACCCAACACCGCCGTAACACAACACACAACACACTTTGTCTCTTCCACTGTCCAAACGCCTACCACCGGCGGCCGATTGTGGCCTAGCTTAGAGGAGATGCATCCTAGCAAAGCGCATCAGAGCACCACTAAGCAACCTGACTCCGGCCTTCGCCTGGGTTTCACGGATATGGCACCCAACACAGAGCCAATTCAGAAGAGAAAGACCATGACATTCACCCATGATACACCCACCAAGTCAAAGGGCACGTTGATGTCCTCTCCAGGCTTCGAATTCAAGTTCACCCGCCCAGACTCGGACCTTAGTGTAGAAGCGCAGAAGATCATGGAGAACGTGCGTGAAGAAGCGGCGAAGATAAAAGCAGAGATGATAGCCCAGCGCAACGAACAAGATCGCAAGGGCAGTGACGCGGAGACCTTATTTGGAGTCGGTGGTCGCAAAATAGCCAAAGCAAAGGGCAAGGCTGGGAGATACAGCGACGTGCACATGCAGGAGTTTAAGAAGATGGACTCTATTGCCGGACATGCCTCGGCTTGGAAAGCTCACCAAGGACGGTCGCAACCGGTCGTGGCATCTTTGAAGCGAACCAAGTCCAAGGCCGGATTGAATGACCGTGATACGGAACCGTCGCGAACGAAGAATTTTCAAGCTATCACGTTCGCGAGAGGCGACGATCGTCTTGAAAACACTGCTCCGAGCAAGCGTGCCAGACAGTTACACCACAAAGATACATCAAGTGCACGTCCCGAGTCTCGAGACAGCCGTCATGAAGGCGAGAGCAATCAATCTGCCCCAAAGCTGTTCACAACAAATTCCAGTCTTCCAGCGGCGGTCACGACCCCAACGAAAGCATCGCTGGCTCGCGCATCGAGTGTTAAGCATACAAAGACATCCATGATGCCCTCTCTTGTCCGCTTCAACTCCACCAAGACCATGAATAGCCCTGCGGCACCGAGGACAGAAGGAAGCAACAAATACTTCTCCTCGCTGTCCAGGTTCGGAAGCATGAAATCTATCCTTCATCGATCTCGCCCTTTGTTCTCAAACGATCCGGTTAAAGTTGCAGCTGGCACACATCTACCGACGCCGCAAGGCAAGAGTGACCTTGACAAAGCCCTCCCAACTCTTCCCGGCACTCCTTCCGGCGATCTTCAGCGTTCTTCAACACTCAAGCGTGTGGACTTTACGCCAAGCACCATATCCCGATATGAGCTTGCAGCTGCATCTCCGTCCCCTTCAAAGATCCCAGCTCCACATACTGTCGCCAAATTCGAGTCATTGGTGCCGACTGTCCACTACCCTTCTCTACCGCAGCTGACCTCACCAAACCCCAGTCCTTCGAAGCAGACTGGTCGTGGAAATTTCACATTCGAGGCCACAAGGACCATCAAGTTTGATCCTGTCACGCGCGGTGACAAGGGCACAACCATCCGCCACATCCGGCCAAGTGATTTTCCCACCACGAGCATGACTCCGTTTGAAAACCTACCAGTCGTACCACATGGCATGCCGAACAAGAAGCGGAGACGCGACAACTCTGATGACGAGGCTATTGAGAACAAGTATGTTCATGATGATGAAGGCGGCGAACCGAGATCCAAGAAGATGAAGGCGGGAAACGAAGGAGCGAGACAGGCGAGCAGCGATGAGAAGAAGAGCCCCTCTAAGAGGAGAATGACCGGTATGACAAGCAGCAGCAAAATCCCTAGACCTGGTGGCGGATTCAAAGGGAAAGGGAAGGGTATCTTGAGTCTAAGTCGTCTGAATATGCTCGCGAGACCTAAGGAGAGACGTTGAGCACAGCACAAGTCTGGAGTTAGATCGGCGCTTTGCTCAGCAGGACTAGTGTGCTGAAAGTGAAGGGCGATGCCGCATAAGATGGCAAGTGAGATTTCATGGACCTGAGGCATGGCGCACGGGAAAAACTACTGGATATGAGAAACGACCTCTCTGGACTTTGGATGGGGCATGAGTAACTCTTCTGAGTGAATGCCCTACGTCGCAGAGACCTTTCTTTTGTCTTTCTTGTACACCAACATCTGCTTTATCTCTGCTTGCGTAGCGACTCCAGATCGAGCCATCATGTCTCGTTGCGTGTATTAGGTAGATAGGGCTACTCGGCCTCCATACAGATGCCAGATAGCAAAATGTCCAAATCTTCAAAACAGTACCAGATCAAACCAAACGCACTCACCACCCAGCCACTATTACCAAGGCCCAACTAATCCGTCTTCAACCCCAACCGCTCCCTAACCCTCCTCTCCCCAACCGCCAACTCACTCCCCTCCGCATCCCGATACAACTCCTCCAACCGCCTCCGCACCCCCCTCCCACTCCCATCCCCACCATCCCCCTCACTCAACGCCCCAAACTCCCTGGCAAACCCCCCCCCCAAAATCCTCCGATCCGCCACCCTCTCAAACTCCCCCCGCATCGCCCGCACATCCACCTCCGCCGCCGTGCTCAACTGCCCGTACTGACTAACGCTACTATGCAGCACCAGCTGCCGCACAAACCCCACCTCCGCCATCCGCAAAAACACCTCCGCCGCCTCCCCGCTCATCCACAGCTCGTGGCACAGCGCCTCGTCGCTGCACCCCCGCCCCCGCAGCACGCTGTACGCCTCCCGGAACACGGCGATGATCTGCGGCCACACCGCTTGCTCCGCGAATAGGTCCATTAGCGTCTCCTCCCGCACGCTCGACTCTACGCACCCCCCTGCCCCGGCGGGCTGCAGCGCCCCGATCCCCTTCGCCAAGCCCAGCGCCGTCGCCCACCCCCTGCCCGTCCCGTCCTGCTCGACGGACACGAAGCACGGAAACCCCTGGCCGGAGACGAACCGGCTGCGGACCCCGTCGCCGATCATGCGCGGGGCGAGCATGACGACGTCGGCGGTCGCGGGGTAGGTGAGGGTGTTGTAGAAGACGTTGTAGCCCGACGCGACGACGATGGCGCAGGTGGGGTTGAGCGTGGGGGCCAGGCGGGTGTTGAAGAGGTGGGGTTGGATCTGGTCGGGGACGAGCAGGAAGAGGATGTCGGCGATGGAGGCGGCGTGCGCGAAGTCGGTGGTGGAGGGGAAGGAGTCGGCGGTGGCGCGGGCGGCGTAGGGGTCCGACGGGTTGGCGATGAGGATTTTGGGGGGGGAGGGGAGGGGGTGGGTTGTTAGAGTGTCGCGGAGGTTGAGGGCTGGGTTGGAGGGGTGGGGGCGTTAGTTCTTCTTCTGGGCTGTTGGTGGTTTGGGTTGGGAGGCTTGGGTTTCTTTGGGGGAATGGGGATTGGGGGCAGGAGGGGAGGAGGAGATGGAGGTGGTGGTTACCTTGGGCTCGACCTTGGTTGCCGTAGCCTACGAAGACGATGGTTTTGCCGGAGAGTGCTTCGAGGCTTGCGTCTTTCTCGTAGAAGATCCGGGCTGGGGCTGCCATGACTGCTGGCTTTGTGTCTGTCTGTGTCTGGATCTAGGCTGGCCTTCAATGTGTGTTTGATCACTCGGAACAGAGGACTTTTGATTGTGGTTTATATCGACGTTGAAGCGCGTCCAAAGCAGACCTGTCGCTGCTCGGGTTGTTCGGAGCATGATAGCCCGGTGGAGCTCTTTGCGGGGGTGGGGTAATTTAAAGTTTGGCTTCGATGCCCCTCTGTCAAGACTGATGGATCGTGCCAACTGGAAGAGCATATTAGGACAAGAAATCATTGGCCACGCAGTGTATCAGTACGTGCGTCCATACTCTTACAACCAAGCAATTGTCTAGTCGCTCAGTGAAATAACATAATTCGCCTCGCTGAAATGCAATGCCGAGAGGGATGCCAACATGAGGCTTCAAAAACGCCACGTCGCTGAAGATGCACGACCGCATGCTGCTCATGGTGCTTGCTGCTCATGCAGCTCATGCCTTGACGCCAGCGTCGACTAAGCCTTCATAGTCGCCAAGAAAGAGTCCAGGTTATACTCTTCCTCATACTGTTTCTCGTCCCACAGCTCCCCTAAATCATCCAACCATCCCTTCTTCCCCTTTTCTTTGACCTCCCCATTGATGTCTACCATCTCTTCTTCGTTGCCTTCGACCGGTTTGTCGATTCCCTCTGCTGTCTCTCCGAGATTGAAGAGATCGAGGATTTGGTCCGTTTCCATCGTCCCGAGGCCGGCGTTCTGCTGATTGACTACTGTGGATGCGACGTCAATCTTGAAGCGTTGCAAGCTGAAAGGTTGTTAGCAATGACACCGTATACAATAAGCGCAACGGAATGTACTTCATGATCTTCTCTTCCAGAGTGCCCCTTGTTATCAACCGATAGACGTTCACTACCTTCTTTTGCCCGATTCGATGCGCTCGATCCATGGCCTGGAGATCCTTCTGTGGATTCCAATCATGCTCGACGAAGATCACCGTGTCGGCTCCCGTCAGGTTCAGACCGAGTCCACCAACGCTTGTGGTGAGGAGCAGCACATCGTAGCTCGGGTCGGTGTTGAACTGGTTGACGATATTCTGTCGCTTGTTTGCTTCCACGCTCCCATCAAGTCGCAAGAATTGGACCGAGGGAAGCAACTTCTTGAGCACATCATTCTGCACCATGTCAAGCATCTCCTTCATTTGACAGAAGATGAGCGCGCGGTGCTGGCTGACGTAGCTCGACTCGGTAGTCAACTCTCCTTCCGTCGACGTCTCGGTGCCAATGCCACAGTCGACCAGCAGGTCTCTAAGAGCGGTCAGCTTCGGTGCATGAGCCAAATCGCGAATGTTCGAGTGTTGATTCGCCAGCTGTCGTTGTATTGAGTCGTACTGCTTATGACCTTCCTTGACTACCAATGCTGGGGAGTTGCAAAGCTTGCGCATGTACTGTAGAGCCTGGAAGATGTGTTGTTTCGCTTCCTTGTCGCTGCTACCTGCGCTATCCGCAAGCGTCTTGCGTTCTTTCTTCGTGAAGTCTTCAAATAGCTTCTTCTGTAGTTCACTAAGATCGCAGTAATAATTCTGCAGGATCTTTGGCGGGAGATCGTTGAGGACCTCTTCCTTGAGTCTTCGCAGCAAGAACGGTAAAACCTGCTTGTGTAGAGCTTCGATGGCGAGAGCTCCGGCTTCCTGCTCCTTGGACGACGACTTACTGAACCGGCTAGCGGCGATTGGCTTGGCAAATCTGTCCAAGAAGACTTTCTCCGTGCCGAGGAATCCAGGCATCAGGAAATCAAACAACGACCAGAGCTCCAATACGTTGTTTTGTATTGGCGTTCCAGACAGGATTAACCGGTGATTGCTGATGAGACGTTTCACTGCTATTGTAGTCTTAGCCCTGGGATTCTTGATAAGGTGGCCTTCGTCTAGGACACAATAATTCCAGCTTAGCGGGGCAAGAACGTCCACATCGTTCCTACATATATCGTACGAGGTGATGACGATATCCGTCTTACCCAATTGCGACCTCAACCTAGTACGGTCCGAAGGTGGCCCGACATATGCTAGAGCGGTCAAAAACGGCGCATATGTCTTGATTTCCTGTTGCCAGTGACCAGACAATGTTGGCGGACAGACTATCAACGACGGTAGTCGACGAACATCAGGAGCTTGCGTTTTGGCATATTCCTCCGCTCTCATGCGATGGTCGCTGGCGACAATACACAATGTCTGAAGAGTTTTGCCTAGTCCCATATCATCGCAGAGCACACCATGCAGATGGTAGCGATTGAGGAAGGCTAACCAGTTGACACCTTCCTGCTGGTACGACCGCAGTTCCGCTTTGATAGCGACGGGTATCTCGAAAGGTTCGACCTTATGGACGTCGAGCATTTGAGCGATGAATTTGCGCTCCCGGTCCCTCCCTTTCAAGAGCTCTGGTGACAGACCTGGGGGATCTGGTATACCCGCTTCTAAAGGCACAAGTTTTACAAGCGTGGCAAAGCTTGTTGTCGCAAGGAGCCTGATATCATTATCCGAGTCACTCATACGACCAAGAACGGGCACAATCAAGAAAACGACATAAGGCAGAATGCCATCTTCCATGACATGGATGAGATGGTAGACACATTCGATGGCGCCCTGACGACAGTGCATGTCCAGCGGGTTCGTAATGGTAGACAGTACCTGCTCCACCAGCATCGTCATGCCTTCGATGGTAAGAACGCTGGATATAGTGGCAAAACACTTCGCTGCAGAATACCTTAGGACTGATAGTGGTGACCGTAGAGCTTTAGCTATCAGAGGCAGAATCTTGAGAATGACCGGGTGGATCCCCGCGTGTAGTTTTGGCATCAAGGCTTTGATCGTTGATAATCCGTCAACTACTTCCTGTCCAAGAGTGACACTAGGATCATTCAGATTGGTAGGGAAATCTCCGCCGAAAACTTTCTCAAGCGGCTCTATGAGAAGAGACTTCAAGGTCGGTGTTTTGTCCAGCAGCTCGCCACCAAAGATGATAGCCAGCCGTTCCAGTGCCTCCTTCGCACCCCTCCGCATGATCCTGGCGTTCCTGGCTTCTTGCTCAAACTTCGCTGCGTCAGGATGATCTCTTCGATCTTCTTCCTTGCGCAGTGACAGGATCGAATCGACCAGGTCGGCATTTGTGTGGAACTCAGGAGTTTCCGAGGTATCAACGCAGCAGAACTTTACCAAGTTGGAGACGATCTTGTCGACAGGGCCGCGTGAGCCAGGCTTGGTGGTGTAATGATCGATGAGCGAAGCTACGGCAGCTGCTGATCGCTTTTGAACTTCGAAGTTCTCTTCCTTCTTGATACTATCCATCATAGCCTTGATGATATGGCTTGGTTTTCTCGGAATCTCTCTCAAGGCCACCATCGCCACAGCAGCAGCAGCCCGTATGCGGACATCTTTCTGCTCTTTGACATTCTTGGCTTCCTCAATGGCGGTGACGGCAAGAGCTTTGGAGTCGTTAAGCACCTGAACCGAAGTGACACGCTGAGCAGGCGTCAACAATTTCTTTAAGCGCTCGAAGTCCTGCTCCACAATTCTGTCAGCATCGGCAATCGAGAATGCGTTCGGCCCGACTTCGGCTGCGATGACGGGTATTTTGGACGTTGGAGCGTGACCGTGATCTCGGAAGGCGTTCAGCAGACAGTGACATTGCGCGCGGACAATCTGTAAGTAACTAACGATATCCGCGTAGCTGGAAGGCCGCTCCTCCTCAACCACTGGGTGCAGGGCGCTGGCAAAGGCCTGTGCCAGAACTGTAAACTCCTGTGATGCTCGTGCATGCTCTTCCATGACCATGGCTGCGACCAGCTGAGTTGATGCATATGGTGACCGCAGGTAGGGGACCAGCCGAGCGCCAAAGATCCCTATACTTGCATCCTTCGGCCACAAGCTCATTGCTTTACCAAGCGCTTTGGCTGCATATATCTTGGATCTAAGCAAGACGTCAGCTCCCACCAAGTCGACGTCTCCCTGTATCATATGCCCGTCCACATTGTGGGTCGAAGATGGCGGCTCTTCCTTCTTTTCCGACTTGCGTCTCCGTCGAGGTTGTGACTCGCCAATGCCCGCTACGGATGGCCTCGTCGGCAGTGGACCAGGGATGCTGTAGGTTTGTCCAGATGGGCGAATGAATAGTGAAGGATCCATAGGAAGAGGATACCGCGAAACCCCAATCGGATGAAGCGAAAGCGTTATCAAGGGATCTAGATGTGGGAGGAATTCGGTAGCAAACCGATCGAGACTGCGGGCTGCTAGAACGTCTGACAAGGCGGTCCACACTTGCAGAGAGAGCTCGAGGACGCCTTCATTGCGCTCTACCAGAAGGTTCTGAAAAGTGAGACGCAAGATTTTCCCATCTACCCAGCTTTTCGTGCCGTCCCCATCGATATCTAAGAATGTCAAAAACGCCCGAAGGACAGCTGACCGAACGCTCGTAATGGTATGTCGTAAGAATGGATACAGCCTTGGTACGAGCAAACTAAAGGACTGATCCGGGTTAACTGAAGCGTTCTTCTTCATCGCCTCCACGACCTCTGGGAAATTGCAGAGCTTCGCAAGCAAATCCATGACTGAGCCAGTACTTGCACTCAAGTCATCCCTTAGGTTCGACAGACAGTTCCAGACTATATCTATCAGTTTGTTTAAAGCTTCTGGTCGGAAAGTCACGAAGTCCTGCGCGATGGGTATCAACGTTGCCGCACTGACTGCTCGAACATCATCATCCATGTCCTCCAAACCCTTCATCACCGCCTGACCAACGCCATCCAGCATGTTGTTGTCCTTCAAAAGAATGTCTTTGCGGACAGCAACCAGGTACCTCAAGCCAATCATCCCACCATGACAGACCTCCCAGATGGGCATTTTGATGCCTACATCATTTTGCATGACCAACCGGTACAAAACGCGGTACACCGCGTACACCGTAGATTCTGGAAGGTGTAGAAGAAGAGAGCCTAATGTTTGTCCAATAGTTTCTCTGATTGGTGCGACAACATTGTCGGAGATGTAATCGCCGAAGCGATCCAGCATGAAAACACAGCAGAGGCGGCAAGCCAGGTCATCGAGCCACCGTAAACTCAAAATCGCGTTTTCGATGGGAGTTTTGCCCCGTTGGCGACCGGCGCCAGCACCGTGAACCCGGATGACTTCTCGGAGCCCCATGGCGGCCCCATGACGTATTTCCCAGTTGTGGTCAAACAGATCAACGGTCAGAAATTCGCACAGTCGTTCAAAGGGCCAATCAAAACCTTCCTCGTCGGGCTCAGCCTGGATGGCGGACCTTTCCGGTACAGGTTGGCCCTTGAACTCCGAGACGATCTTTGAGCTGTCGTCACCGTTCAAGCGATCCGTGGAGAAATAGCCGGATGGATCATCCACAGCATGCTCGCTCTTGATCCCCGTCTTGATGGCATAGGGCTCTGGGATGGACGGAGTTTGAGGCACGTCCACACTTACACGGCGGACCGACAAATCTACGACTCTGACCTTGTTCGCCTGGTTTTTGGCATTCATCTTGTTCTTTCTCTTCAGTTGATTCAACTGTCTCTTACTGAGTCCGGAATCTTCTGTTGGAGTCTGTGACATGAAATCATATGGCGACACAGCCGAGTATGGCGACGGTGATGTTATGCTGTTGGTGCGGGAAGGGAAGCTCATCGACGTGTCGACCCTAGGCAATCCTGGAGTGTGGGGGACGCCGTGTGGTGGATTAGGCGCAAAGTCCCTCTCAGTGACCAGATCATCCTCCATATACTCCCCTCCAAGCCCCAATCTTGCGGTCAAACTCTTCTTCTGCAGCGCAAGTCTCGCACCCGGATCCAGAGACGCCAATGAATAGTCATATTCCTTCCCAGCACTACCGAGTAGTTTCTTCCCATGCGTCAGTATAGCGGCAATGTCAAGGGTTCTGAGCTGTAACTGATCGTCCGATGGCGAACCAGGAACACCATGTTCTAGTTTCAATGTTTCCAAAGCCGTCAGCTCATCATCAGTGATAGGCTTCACGGATGGACCATCTCCGTTGGGATCGAATCTTTCTGCATTTTCGACGATGCCGCCTATAGCTTTGGCGGCCGTTATCCGAGTGTCCCATGATTTGGATCTTAGATAGGGAACTACTCGGGTGAGTAGGTTGAAGAGCTCATGAGGATGCTGCTTCTGAACATCCGCGAGCTGCTGAGCTGCAGTATTCCGAATCAGTTGTGTACTACCGGTCTCGAGAAGTCTGGTAAGAGCGGTCAGTAAGGCGCCAATGGCGCCTGCATACGGATACACCCCCTGGTGTAAGGTAGGTAAGCAAGGGTTTCAGGTCACATACGTGACTAAGCGATCAAGTCTAGTCCAAGTAGCACGTGACGTTAGCGGCGGGCCAGATGCAGGGAGTGAAAGTGAGTGGGTGGGACAGATTCGCTCACCTTGAAGTCATCTTTTGCGATAATGGATTAAACTGTTGGACTTAAGCGCCCATGGACAAAACCCACATCATCCTGAATGAGAGGAATGAATATAATAATGAGAAGGTAACATTGCCGCTTTGGTGATTGATGATCGATCAGATTAGGAAAGGTCGAAGGGTGTTGTTATGTGTAGTAAGCTGCACGTGATATAAGTCTAAGTTAGAAGAAAGAGTTGCGCTGTTTTTCGCGTTTGAGGGCAGGGGGGTCAAAGATGTGCAGCAGCAGCAAAGCAAAGGCGGCGGCGGCGGCGGCAGCTGGCTGGTCTTAAGTAGAAAGTCGCGCCAGCCCTGAAAGGAGGACAGCTAATCTATTTTACCGGGTACGTCGCCATTGGTTTGTTTACTAGCACGCATGTGGTTAGGCGCATCTGCAGGCTTTTATGGAGGTCGTCGATAACCTTTCGGTACCTCAGCTGCCTGGACCTCACCTCACCTCACCACCCCTCAATCTCCATCCCATCAGGTCATGGTTATGTTCATGTTCATTTTCATTTGTACGGATGAAGAGTCGGGGGCTGTGGACACCTTATGTTTCTCTTTCACCCTTTCAAGTTGACGCACTTGCCGCAACTGCCGCCCGTCGAGATGACTCTAAAGCATCCGTACATGTCTTTTTGATATTCCGTCATTGTTAGGGCAACAGTCTGGAAACCATGCATAATTGGAATATCACTATCCTTACTCACTGTTGTGAGGCGGATGTTTGTTTTGCTTATCTAGAGTATAGATGGTGTGAGAATCGTTCATCCTCAACCTTCAACGCTGCTCTTGACATAGCTTTCCAGGCTTCAGGAAGGCAAGTGGGATTGTATTGTCAGTCCATCGCCGTTCTACAGTGGATGACACTTCCATCATGACTCCCAGAGCTACCTATCTAGGTAGTGAGGACAAGATTTCTTCTGATGACTTCTGACTCAACATACCCCAGATCTACCTTATGCTGTCTATCCACTCCAATCAATGACATTGCAACAATTTGCTCGCAGGAAGAGTATCAGTCAGCCGTCCTAAGTGTGCTTTGAATATTGGCAGCCTCACATGGATCATACATACCCACGACCTCTGTACAATCTCAGTAGATATCGCGGTATAACTTAGGAGCCATGCTCTCCATAAAAACTGGCGGGATGTTGTCCAATGCTCATTACAAGGACGGCGGTGATTTGTACATCTATTTTTGACCATTAAGACGGGCAACGTACACAGGATGCTCAGTGGCCATGTTAAAGATGAACCGGCTGTGTCCATTGAGCTGACAAGTATCCAACAAATAATATTGAAGGGCGTCTTCGGATGTTCCTGACTGCGCCGCACTGATGCTCTAAGGTTAGGTGCCTACCAGGTACTGAATGGGCCAATGACATGGAGAATGCCGAACCGATACCTCGTAAATCAGCAACATCCCAACGCCTCATATCTGTTCTGACTTTACCACTTCAAAGACCTATGGCTCATAATCCCGGCCCAATCAATTTACTTGTCCTCTAGATGCCTTCTAGATAGCTCCGGTGAAACACTGCTCGGTCTTGGACCACGGGCACACGTCTCACCCGGGGCATGGCTTCAGCTCTCAATGCTCCCATCGCGGCAGCTACAGTATTCCCTCCCCCGGTCACTTACAAGACACCAGTCGTGGTAGCGGCAATCCCGGCAGGCACGTTCGCTCCGGGTACCAAAGTTGACGTCGGCAAACATAGGGTGGTAATTGAAAAATATCTGTCCGAAGGGGGCTTCGCTCATGTCTACCTGGTCAGGCTGCCAAAGCCGATCAATGGGGACCATCATGCCGTTCTCAAGAGGGTTGCGGTACCGGATAAGGATGCTCTGGCGGAGATGAGGACAGAAGTGGAGACGATGAAGAAGTTGAAGGGTCACCGGCACATTGTCACCTACATAGATTCCCACGCTTCGCAGTTGAAAGGCGGAGGCTACGAGGTGTTCTTGCTGATGGAGTATTGCGCCGGCGGCGGTTTGATCGACTTGATGAACACTCGGTTGCAGAATCGCCTCACGGAAACGGAGATTATGAAGATCTTCTCCGACGTTGCGGAGGGAGTTGCCTGCATGCACTACCTCAAGCCACCGTTACTGCATCGCGACCTCAAGGTAGAGAACGTCCTCATATCGGCATCAGGGTCCGGTAAGAGATACAAGCTTTGTGACTTTGGATCCACCGCACCTCCGCGGCCTGCGGCAACCACGGCCGTTGAGGGCAGGCTGATCGAAGACGACGTACAAAGGCACACAACTCTACAATACCGAAGTCCGGAGATGATCGACGTGTATCGGAAGCAACCGATTGACGAGAAGAGTGATATCTGGGCTCTGGGGGTGTTGCTCTACAAGCTCTGCTACTATACCACTCCATTTGAAGAGCTTGGCCAGATGGCAATCCTTAACGCGAGCTTCAAATTTCCTAACCACCCAGCGTTTTCAGACCGAATAAAGAAGCTAATAGGTTGGTGACGGTATGACCACAATCTATGTTTTCCTCAGACTGACTCAGACAGCATCGATGCTACGTGAAAGTCCGCAGCTTCGACCTAATATCTATCAAGTTGTGCGCGAGGTGTGTCTCATGCGCGGCAGCGAAGTCCCAATCAAAGATGTAAGTCTCTGTTATGTTCATTAAGACTTGGCTTATGTTTTAAAGATCTATACTGGAAGATCAAAGTCAGAGAATCGGGAAAACCAACATCTGCCCTCACCCGATTTCACAGTGGCTTCTCCACCCCTGGTTGGAGCATTCAGGGCACCTCTCCCCCAGATACAACAAGCTGTACCGGAGATTGTCCCAATGAGGCGAGGTCGACCTACCAAGCCGCACTCAGAACACACGTCCACTAAGCCAAGCCCATCTCCTCTGCGAGGCGCCACAAGCGATCCTTTCGCGGCACTCGATACCGCCGGAGGGTCCACAGAAACCGCTCCGTCAGCGGATGAATTATCTGGTCGCTTTCCGACTATGGATCAGTTTTCTTTGCTTCACGATTCCGGTAGCAAGTTTGCGTTTGATAATATCTTAACTGGCGGTATGGCGCAGAAGAAGAATATTTCGCAGAGGGTCACGGAAGCGTTGGCAGATGAAGCATTCGCTGTACCCCCACAGAGCACATCAACACCATCCACGCATCTCAACGCTCCTGCACCAAATTCGAAACTCGACACCGTCGCCACGCCAAGGTCGGTAGACGGACGAAGAGACATACCTCAGCAGTCCTCTCTGTCTCACCAACCTACGCCTGCCCAACCAGTCATGGTATCCACGGGGACCATGACTACGCCATCTCCGCCACCTGCTGATGTCCAGACGTTTGTGGCATCCTCGTTTCATCACCGTTTTCCATCTTCCGAACACCGATCGTCAAGCCAGCCGAGAGCTTACCCCACCTCAAGAATGGTAACATCATCACTGAGGCCTGATGCCTTGGGTCCGAAAAGACCTGCGTTTCTGGATCACCGGTCAAAATCACAAACCATCACGGTTACTGCACCGAAATCTCCAGCTTCTTCCCGTCCATCATTAGAAGGTCAGCGACCGTCGTCTCTCGATTTAGATACAACACTCAGTCGTTCAAAGTCTGTGAACACACGGCCAAGGCCATCAAGTGCCTATTTAGAATCGAATCTGGATTACCTGCGTGACCGTGAGGCGGCCCGTAGCAGAGGCGCTGCAGGTATATCGCCTTTAGACGGTCTTACATCCAGTACAACCATTACTGGCAAGTCCGGTGAAATCCAAGAAGAAACGAAGATAGCTTCAAATGTCGATTTCCTGCGCGCCATGGAAGAAGAGGAGGCGTTGAAGAAAAGAGACAAGCGTAGCAGCAGTGGCACCAAACACGTCAAACGTGCCAGCATGCCTTCGATGTCATTATCCGGAACGAAGACGTTACTGGCGGGCAAGTTCGGCGATGCCTTTCGACGATTTGAAACGAATGCTAGTAATCCAGGACAACGAACCGTGAGCCCTTCGCCTGATCGAGGCCGGCGTGGTCTTACACCCATTGCAGGGTCCGAGGCGACCGAAGGGAGAAGTGACGACGGAGACGCGCTGGAGGAGACTGAAGACGTATCACCAGAAATGCGGCGTGAGCTGGAACGTCGACGATTATCTCAGGAAGAAAGGCGCGTCGCAACAGCTGGAGCTGATTATCGGAAGAGGCTGGCCGACAAGGACAAAGTTGATGGTAGCGTCAGCGGTGGTGAGACTAACCGTGCAGCTTCCATTCAGAATAAAGTCCAGTCACTCCTGAAGGAGAGCAACAGGACCTCATCGATTCAGACTGGCGACAGGTCTGCAAATTTTACTGGCTCGGAACGGGCGTCACAGCCACGACGTTTCGAAGACCAGAGGCCAAGCTCGCATGGCCCGACGAGCGTGCCAAGAAAGCCTTTTCCGGAGATCATATCACCAATTCCAGGAGCGCGGCTACCTCCTGTAAGCGACCTAATGTTTGAAAAACCACGGCACCAACAACCCAGTACCATTGTCAATCCATCAACGACAGCAATTCTACCCCAACGTAATCAGCTCCGACCCACCGCTCCGCCCAAACCACCAGGTCTGCGGACCGGCGGTGGTCAGTCGGAATCACCCCTAGCATCGTCTACGGACCTCCCGATCCAAAGTACCAGCCTGCCGTCGCAGCCCGGGACGGAGCTTCGGCATGAGAAACACGAGGACTGGGAGGCTAAGTTCAGTAAACGGTACCCGAGTCTTTCGGGCTTGGAGATGGTGGAGACGGAGATTGATGGCAGTGGTACTGGGACCGGGACCGCGATCGGGACTGGTGGGGGGTTGCGGGTCAAGGACGTGTAGGCTATGTATACTGTAGCTGAACTGTCGGATTAATACAAATATGTGCAGGATGTTGTCAATTGGAGGTGTACTCGCTCAATCATGCAGGGCAAAGAGTCCTTCTGTTCTATCTGATTTTCTCTCCCTCACCTACGTCCACCTATCCAATCCATCCGTTCAGAGACGACTGACTATCTCTGCCTTCTTCCTATCATCTCCACTCTATGGTCTTCAACTCCTTCTTTCCTTCGACTCCTTGGCCTGCCCCCTCTCTCCCTCCCTTCCCCCGCCGCCTATCTCATCTTCCTCCTCCCACATCCATCTACCCATGGTCCCTTTCTCACCCTCCACAAATTAATACTCAACAAGAACCCCTCCTTGACACTCCCACACCATCAACCCCCGCCCCTCCCCTCATCCACAAGTCCACCATAACAAAATCCAACCACCGAGCACAAACAATTGCGCATATTCCCCTCCAAGGTCAAGCAAGCTATCAGAAGCTCCTCCGATAATCCCGCGACGCGAGCGCTACGACCTATTGACATCGACCCGCCATCAAGGACCCGGCCGCCCAAACGCATGTTTCTGGTTCTCGCAAGGTTTCTTCGCCTTGACCGTCAACCTTTGTCTGAATGATAGTGTATCTACACGCGTATGTGCATCGTAGACGTTGGGGGTAGGAGGGTGGAGGGTCCGGGGAAAGAGGACCGATGGGGCGGGCGGTGGAGGGTGGGTGGGGGAGGAGGGAAAGGGTTCGTTGATGATCAGGGGGTTCGTTGATGGCCAAGGGTTTGTTGATGGTCAAGGGCTCGTTGATGGTCGACGGCTCATTGATGGTCGACGGCTCGTTGATGATGAAAAGTTCGTTGGAGAAAGCGTCCAGAAGGACTGATGGACGGCATCGACGTTCGGGGGAGGAACGACGGGTAAGGAGACGGTATAAGATGAGATGAGATGAGATGGTCATGCATGGTGGGGATTCAGCTCGCTCTCATTGGGTTCAGGGTGACGAGGACACCCGTTGATCTTCATCAAGTGGAGTAGCTGCGGGTCCAGTGCATCGACACTGGCAGAGCAGAGGTGCTCTGCTCTATACCCACAACATTCGGCAATCCGCCGCGGTAGGACGGACGGACCAGTCCTGTGAGCCCGTGCCCCCGGACCCAACAGAACCCGTCCGTACCATCTCTCGCACACACCACACTCCCCCCACCCCCCTAAAAAGCCAGTCTTCCCATGGACGCGACCAGCCCGCCCACTCACCCACTCACCCCTCCCTTCCCCCTCCCTTCCCCTTCCCCTCCCACTCCACCCCCCACCACCACCGACCCCCGACACTACCCAACAAACCCCAACCCCATCTCCTCAAAATCAACCCTCTCAACCCCCCACCCCTCCGCAATCCTCCCCTCGCGCCAACACCTCCGACAACTTACCTCGACCCGCCCCTCCTCATCCAGCTCGAACCAGCTCGTCCCCCCCTCGAGCACGCGCTCGCACGCCGTGCACCGCATGCAGCGCGTGTGGTAGCGCGTGTTGAAGGGGCCGCGGACCGAAACGGACGTGGAGGCGGAAGCGGAGCCGGAGCCGGAGCCGGAGGGAGGGGTAGAGATAGAGGGGTCGGGGTCGGCGGAAGGAGTGGAGGGGAGGAGCGGGAGGCGGCATCCGGCGCAGTCGGGGGGCAGTGGTGGCGAAGAACGAGGGTGTCGGCGTCGGCGGAGGAGGTGTGTGGTTAGGAGGGTGGATAGGCGGGCGAGGAGGGAGGATGAGGAGGGGGGTGTGGGTGTGGGTAAGGCCTGCGTAGAGGGGCGCGGGGTGGTGGGTGGTGGGAGGGTTGTGGTTGGGCGTGGTGGTGGGTAGGTGGGGGGGTGTGGGGTGGGCGGCTCGGCTAGTGCGGAGGGGCGGGGAGGGGGCTGGGTGGCGCGGGCGGGTGGGAGGAGCGGTTTGCGGTCTTGGAGGGGCGTGTCTGCGCTTGTGCTGTGCGCGGGCGTTGAGTCGTCTGATGGGGTGGGGGAGGGGTCGTAGGGCGTGGGTGGGGAGGCTGGTGCTGGGTCGTCGTCGGCGGTAGGCGCCGGCGCCTTGGGGGCCGCGGTGTCGATCGCGTCTGCGTCGAGGTATCGTCCGCTATCCTCGGAGTAACGTCTCCCCTCGTACGGAACATCCCCAGCCGGCCAGAGCATGTCACCGCTATCGTCCGCTCCTCTCCTCTTCTTCCCCACAGCGCGAGGTCCGGCTCCAGCGCTCCTCTTGCGCTTCGCAATCCCGCTCACACTCGACCCCTCCCCCCTCTCACGTCCTGCTCTCCCTTTTTCTTCTGTGATCCTCCGCAGATTCCCAGATGGCTTGCCCACAACAAGACGCCATGAATCTTCCTTACCCCTCGCCTCTTCCGCTCGTCCCACCTCCTCTTCCCCATCCTCAACACCAGTGCCCACACTCCCCCACCGCCCCTCCCCTCCCGCGCCCTCGCCCTCGCCCGCTCCCACCGCCCCCTCCCCCTCCTGCCACGGCTCGCACCTCCGACAAACAGGCAGCGCCAGCAACTCAACCCCACGCTCATCGTCCGTCCACGGCGGCGGCTTCATCGGCACCTGCCATGAACGTCATCAGCTTTTCATCTCCATTTACCCCACCCCTCTTCCGCCTTCTTCCCTCCCTCATCTCCCCTACCCTCGCCCCCTCCAACCCTTCCTTTTCCCCCCCACCTCCCCCCACTTACGCGCCCCACCCCACCTACCCAGCCCCCATCCCATCCCATCCCATCCCAGCACAACAACCCAAGAAGTAAAACGATGCGACGGGTAACAAGTACGTACCCGACAAAACAAGCAAGCCAAACAGCCCCAATGCCAAAACCACCACCCGAACCCGACCCGTTCCTCGCCGCGCGCCACCACCTCGCCGCACGTCCAGCAGATGCACACGGTTAGGGCCCAGCCGGCGCAGCGCTCACGGTCGCTTTCGTCGGCGCGGGGCCCGGGAGTGGGAGAGGAAGAGGGTGAGGGAGAGGCGAGGTCAGGGAAGGGGTGCGGGTGCGGGTGCGGGTGTGGGTGGAGCGGGGAGGGGATGAGGGCCGTGATTGTGGGTGTTTGGTCGGTGGGTTCGAGCTCGAGTTCGAGGGGGAGTGGGAGCGGGAGTGGCAGGGGAAGCGCGAGCAGTGGTGGCATTGGTGTTGGTGTTGGCGCTGGGGTTGGGGTTGGGGTTGGGGCTGGCAGCGGGGCGTGTGCTTGTGGCGTTGCGCGCGATGCCGAGAGCGCGTGAAGGATGGATGGAAAAGAATATTAGAATGCGATGGAGACTGTAGCGAGTGGAATGGTGGTGTGGTGGGAGTCCTGCTCCGCTGACTGAATGGTTGAGATGTAGATGTAGAGAGGGAGGGGGAAGAGGATGTGGACGAGACTGCGGTGTGCTTGATTGATGGTGGAGACGGCATAACAGTGATAAGGTGAGGAAGGAAGGAACGATCTACATTGACGCTAGAGAGCGTACAGGTACAAAGTACGTCTTTAAATCACCCTCGAATAACACGACAGTCAGATATGATACAGGAAGCTAAAGAAGGGTATGAAACCACGGATCCTACTCTTCATATCGATGCGAAAAATAAAGACAGCCTAGATAAACATGCATGGACTGCTCGATGAGAGCGAAGACAGATGCTGATACCCAACCCATGTACCATAACATACATGGTCCACCAACCGCATACACATATCTCTGGAGATGAAGCAGGGACGTCATTCGGCGCTCCCCAGTGCAGCTACAAGGATATATAGAACACTAAAACCAGCAGTCCTCCATCAGATCCACATGATCCTCTTCGACATCTTCTCCGCTTCTTCCAACGCGATATTCCTCCAGCCAATGCTACTCCCGAGATCCTGGCTCCTCTTATGTGCTCGGGAAAGCTCTCGTTGTAGCTGACCATCGGTCCCAAAAGTGTTGTTCCCGAGGGGTTGGAAGTCTGGCAGATCCGCATTCCTGCGTTCGTTGAGATGTTTGCTGGAAGTACTTGTCCGCGGCCGGGGCCCCTTCATCTCTGCGGTGGATTGCACTCGGCGGTGTTGACGTTCCACGGAGCCATCGGTTCCAAGCCTGTTGCTGGTGTGGCTCACCGTGAGGTATTCGGCCGGATCGCTGTTGCTACGCCGTCTCCGGATCCTACGGGTGGTGGCATCTGACTGGGGTGCTAGCCTGGAACTTGATTTGAAGGATAGTGGTTCTCCAGTGAGCTGCGATAGCGACTGTTTGCGTGCAGCTGTAAAGGCACTTGCTTGGTTGAATGGTGTGGTCGACTCTGGACGGGGGGGATTGTAGCTAGTTGTATTCTCCATGGCGGCAGCGACCTGCGCGACCGAGTTCGGGACAATGTCGACCGAGTTCTAGTGAGACCATTATCAGCCCGTCTGGATGTATTACTTGGAAAGAGGTGAGGTGAGACGGTACCGGATGGATGATGGTGACGGGTAGTTGGACAGTGAGGAGCTTCCTGCAAAGACCTTAGTGAATAGGCTGCTCCATGACGTTCAGCGTGAGGACCTACGTGACTGTGGAACTGATCTGAACCTTGAGAAAGTAGCAGACTTCGAAGTAGCGACCTGAGAAGACGTTAGCACCCCAATGCGCCCCTATTATTGTAAACGTAACTTTGACTCAATACACTCTCCAAGCATTTCAAAGAAGAATAAGGTGGTAAGTTGTGAGTGCCAAGACTCCGCAAATGAAAGTAGCTATGGTGATGAAACATGGCCCAAACTTCTTGCGCTATCGAGTTGCGTACCTGTGTTGACCGTTACAAGTCCTCTCGGAACGTCAATTTCAATCGTGCGGACCTCGCTGCTCTTGGGAACGACGCCTTTCCAGCCACGGCTGCTCTTCTTCAAAACCCAACTACTGACTATTTGCATATCCTTGCGATCGGGCAAGCGTAGATGAACATTGTCTTTTGCGAGTGCGGATGCACCACTGTGATCATAAAAGAGAGTGATCTTTTCGAGCTGTACCTCCAACTTTCTCACGGTCTTGGTGCTCGTGTTTGAGATATGTACATCTACCCATATGTTGATGCCGCTCAACCATGTCTGACGATGGAGGCCAGCGGTAAGCTTGATAATGCCAGTCTCTCGCGCCGAGGGTAGCTCTAGTTCATCATATGCTGTAAGTGGATTTGGGAGATTGATAAGTGTTCTCTCCGCTATCACGAATTAGCATCATTACAGCATGTCACAGAATTTACTTGTACCTACGATCATGGACAGATAGAATGGAGATGTCTTGTGACTCTCTTACCTGAAACGGCTGTCCGGCGATCTTGATCAATAAGCTGGTGCAGAGAATATAGCGAATCCTTGCAGTTTTGGAATGATAAGGGGGTGGACCCATGTTGACGGGAAGATTCAAACGAAACGGGAGCATAGCTGTCGACGGCACGAGTTCCCAGAATGCGTCGGTCGGTGGCACGGCTGATGCCACCATGTTGATTGGAGGCGGATGAGCCAGGTCGATCAACTCCGTTGCCAGACTCCGGAATATCCACCGCTTTTCACCGGACAGCTCTTCGATACCGAGAACATCAACCGATATTCGTCCTAGAGACATGGTGGCTTTAGACTTGCGACAATTTTGTGTTGGCCCGGCGTCTACTACCAGTTTTAACTGTCCCTCAACAGTGCCTCCGCCCATGAAGATGGGAGTTGAGGTACGCATCTCGAGCATGACACGTGAATGACGTATGCGAGGGAACTCCAGGAGGTCACTAGGGCGAATGGTTCTCACAAAGGTCTTCGAGGGCAGTCTTCGCGTGTCCGATCCGGTAGAGTCGAGTCCCGCCGCGACTGGTCGGACGGGCGAGACGGATTGCCCGTGGGACCTGATGGTCTGACCAGAATTTGAAGGCGGTGGTGGAAGAAGCGAAGGTGCGTCCATCGAGAAGGTAGGAGCTCGCGAACCGTAAATTTGGGAGAGCCTCCGTGAAGACTTGCGCTCCGGTAGCCTCGAAAGGGGCAGAATGTTTGTTGCAACCTGGGTGGGCCTGAAGCGTCTGAAGGCTCCATCAATCGCACCATCTGTCGCAGATGGGCCTCTGGACGATGGACCTCTGGACGATGGGACTCTGGTAGATGGGGCTCTAGACGATGATGGGATTCTAGACGATGGGACGCGTCCTGCAAGATTGGGTTCTGAGGCTTCTCGGATGCCAGAAAGTGGACGAGTCAAGTTGCTACTGCGTCCATGCGCCGAAGATGGACGAAGGGCAGTGCTGGGCGGACGTAGGTATCGACTACCGGGGTCTACATAGGACAGGTCGGCGGATGCTGCCCGCCTGATCATATTTGATAATTGTGCTTTCTGATGATAGCGCGACTGCCTCCTGTCGACGGAAGGGATCACAGGCTCTGCACCGACTTTGTTCATCCTCCGAAGTGCATCGAAGGCGGTACCATCATCTCCCTTGGACGACGGTGCCATGGTTGCGAGGCTTGAAGGGGATTCGGATCATCATTGTTTTGTTTTGTTGTATTTCGATAACGAAGTACATATCCAACCCTTTCGCTCCTTCCATATTTCTAGACCCTCGGCCTCCTGCTCTTTCCTGCACAACAGGAAATAATGTGCTTAGATTCTTCATCTTGGCGACAATGGAAACAGTGAGTGTCCTCTGGTCCTTGATTCCAGCCTTGATGCTGGAGCTTGAGCGGCTCTGCGGCTACAACAACAAAACTGTTGACAGGACCATGCGACTCGCATCACCAAATGCACGTACGGAGGGCTCCGTAAAGTGAGGTATACCTTATTACATAAGCAAGGTACCGTCTGTAGTAAGGTACCTGATTGGTCTCCTCTTCACGGCGCTTGCCCGCTAGGACATACTCGGTCGGGAATAACGTGAGCAGCTCCTCGGAGATGCTCTGATGGTGGTGTCTGCGCCCCGGAAAAGCTTCTTCCTTTCCCAGGATACGATGCAAGCGTAAGTTACCGTAACATTACTTATGCGATAGCAGAGCGCGGGTTTCACGTCGGTCCGGTCACGCCACTAACCCCGAAGAGTACATCATGTCCTGCGATGAGGGTCCAAGCTCGGGTCACACCGCCTGTGCCAATCCAGTCATCGAGGAGAACTGTAGCGAAGCCAACGACGACATCATCATCACGCCAATAATAAGGTAAACAGGCATACTGTACAGTAAGGTACACTTTTGCTACGCATACTTGGTACCGTACAAGGGCCTTACGCATACCCAATGATAATGATGGCGTATATCGATCATCATTCAATTTGAGGGGAAATGACGAGGGTGAGAACAGAATGTGAAGGGGAAAGGGCAGGGAGGAAGGAGAGGTCACCGGTGAAAGGTCAGAGGCTCAATAATCACAACTGCTTCCCCTTCCCCCGAAACATAAGGTACCTCAAGGACAAACCGGAAGTACGGATACCTTAGATACCTCATCTCTGTTTTTGCCTTTGCCTTTCTTTGCCTTTCTTTGCCTTTGGTTCGGTGCTTTCTCAATTTGAAATTCTCGAAAAATTCTGCTGTCCTGCGGCTGCTCTCCATCACCCCTGATTCGTTGCTCTCCACTATCAAATATTCTGGACCTAGGACTGCGATACGGGTATACAGAGTGACAGTGCCTTACCAGGTGATGGGCTGGGAGGATTGCCGCAATATACTGCCACGAGGTTGTGCCAGAAAGGCTACCGTACAGTACAGTACGATACAGTACAGTACCTAGGTAGGTACAGTGACCACGCCCAGGCTTGGTCCTTGGGACCTTTAGCTTCCTAAGGCTGCGTTTGTCCACTGACGCTGTGCTAAGCTTCTCCGTACTTCCTAAGAATACCTTAATAATATCTGGGTTATTACCTCACCTCACCTCTCTCCCATTTTCATTCTCATTAGCAATTCCTTTTACCTCACAACAACACCCTCCCTGAACCCAATTGTTGTTCATTCATTGACTTTCAACGGTCCATACTGTACTCTCAAACCCTACCCAGTTAAACGCTTTAGACGCGCGTAGGGCTTGCTTGCCTGCTGTCCGTTGCCATTCCGAAGCCCTGGCTCCGTTTCTGGACTACCCTAGCGGCAGCTGGAACCGTTTCAACGGTGTCGCTGTCACGTCACACTCCGAAAGGTCGAACCTTGAGATGTCTGGGGTCGACGACACCCCTGCCCCTCCCAAAGCAGAGCACTCGAGAGAGGCTTCCAGCAGCTCCATCACTTCCACTCCTGAACCCGACGCCGAGACATTCATACAGGAGCATGCCCAGGTACAGAAACGGAAGGGCGGTAGGAAACCGGTAAGTAGACAACAAAGTCCTCGTTTTGTCGCCCCAGTGTTGTTGACTTGCTTGGAGATCTATGCCACATCCGAAGAGCGGAAGCAGAGGAACCGCCAGGCTCAGGCTGCCTTTCGAGAGCGGCGAACGGAATATATCAAACAACTGGAGACGACGATCAAGCATCATGAGGACACTTTACAGACGCTGCAGCAAAGTCACCGCAACGCAGCGGATGAATGTCTAATGCTTCGGTACAAAAACTCTTTACTGGAAAGGATATTGCTCGAGAAAGGTCGGTTTACTTGCGACAATGTCGTGGCTTATAGTGAAATGCTTGGTTGGACTGACAACAGTGTGTAGGTATCGATGTGCAAGCTGAATTGCATACCAAAACCGGCAGCCCTCATCTCGGTTCGGCGAAGCCAGCACCGTCAGCGCCGCCAGCGCCCACCAACCAGGCATTGCCAATTCAAAGAGCTCTGATGAACAGACACCATCAAGCACGGCGGTCCGCCGGTGGTATCGCACCCAAGTTTGAGCCTGGCCATTCCGTTTCGAGACAACACGAAGGCGGTCTGTCGACCCAGTCGCCTCAACTACAGCCAACTCCTCCCTCTCAGACATCATCTCCGTCCACGACGAAATCGCCTGGGTTTGTACCGCAAGGTGGGGTGACTCCACCTGCGTCGGATCTTCAAGCTCAGAAACAGCCTCAGCCTCAGCCTCAGCCTCAGCTACCCCGCCAACACCAGCACCAGCAGTCAAGGTCACAGCAGCTGCCTAAGGCTCAAAACCGTCCTCGAATCCAGCCTCACCCGGGCATCCGAATTCCAGCGACGGACGCTGTTGGTTCTCACATGACCCCACAGACAGCCCGGAGCGCAGGCAGTGGGTCGGCTAGTGCATCGACGTTCTACCCGTCTCCATTTCAGAGTCATATAGAGCAACTCGGCAAGCTGACCCGTCCCTTTCTATCCCTTTTCTTATGAGAGAGCTCTGTTCGTCCTAGATTGATTCGGTGAATTAGAGCAGGAGTATGACGCCCAAGCGGACATGCTCGACGACCAAGACACCAGCGATCACTCGGCCGGTCCGGGACCGTACCCGCAGCCTTTCCATCAGCAGCCGCTCCCGCCGATGACGCAACCTCCTCCCGGCCTGCAAGGCCACCCTCCAATGCAGCCAATTCCGCTGCCTGATCATACTCCTGGTTTCGGCGCACCGAACCAGATGTTCGATCCATATGATCCCATGCTGGATGCAGACCCCTTCGGCCTTTCCGCCAGCATGCACTTTCCGACGCAGTTCTCGTTTCAAGAAAGCTCAATGAGGCAGTGAGGCTCGCTCAACGTTGTTGCTTCCTTGAAACCTAAGTTCGGTGTCTTGAAATCTCATGGATTTGGATAATGCCTCGTCTTCTGCTTTGGGATGGGGCCATCTGCAGATATCTGGCGTATTACCATCGACAGTATATGAGCAAGGCGTTTGACCAAAATTGCACCTTTCCGATGAAGGAAGCCGTTTCCTACGGAACGACGGTTATTGTGTAGACTGTTGATGTACATAAACACATGCCTACTACTCTACTACTCAGTAGGACGATAGGTTTTTCTACAATATAGCATCTTATATGAGACTAGTTATCGAACGAGCTCTGATGTGAACACTCCACTCTACCCTTCAAGTTGGTGATCCAATATCCTCTAGGTGGGTGATAGTGGTGCATGCCTTCACGACTCTAAGGTACCCCAAGGCTCTCGAACTACGGGTTCTAACCCTAGCGCGCTAGTCTACCCGCGGATGTTAGCTTAAGCGAAAAATGTCTGCCACAACGAGATTCCGTCAACCAGCCTCAGAAAGAGACCACTAATCTCGCGCATCACCTGCTTCCCTCTCGAGAGACCGGATCCTATATCGATAGGATCTCGTCGCTCTCGACTCACAGACCAAATACCCACAGTGTTGCGGTAGTACGGTAGGCCTTCGCCAGAAGGCGATTAGAGAGGGTTGACATCATGGCGGACGTCAAGTCAAAGGTCTGCCACCACAACCAGTCCAACATCCGCTTCGCAATTGAGAATCCCATTGCTACCTTTACAAGAATCTTGTATCACTAACAACTCTTCTCTTAGAACCTCTACGAGCTCCTCGGTAATCACAGGTCAAGTGTGACGATCCGTCAAACCTAGCTCTAACGCCTCGTCCTGTAGGGAACGACCATGACGAGGACTCGGACAAGGAATCCGAACCACCGGTCAAAGTTATGGACAAGCCTGTCACTCGCACGAGCAAACGCAATGCCCCTGAGACGGCGTCGGCTGAGCCGCGTGGCGCACCTGTCGGTGACCGAGGCGGCCGCGGTGGACGACGGGGAGGTTTCACTGGAAGCGAAGATGGTACGTGTGTGCTATGTACTGCATCGTATCTGCCCATTAGGTGGTGGTTCGAATTATATTCAACCGAAGATATTCTTCCGCAAAGTTCTTGACTGATGCAAGATACGACATATAGCTTTCCGTGACCGCAATGCTGGCAGCACCAACAATCGCGGCAAACCTACCGATGATGCTGTTCGTCAAGACCGGCACTCAGACCGCACAGGTGGGGGACGTGGCCAGGGCAACTATGATGAGCGTGGTGGACGTGGTGGACGTGGTGGTCGAGGCGGTCGAGGCGGTCGAGGTGACAGACACTCTCGTGGTTTACCCCAGTATGTGAGATCTGGTTCCTGACTCGACGGACCTACAACGACTCGACACTTGCTTACGTGTAACCGCAGTGACCACGCCAAACAAGCCGATCAGAGCTGGGGTGCGCCTACGGGCGGCAGTGAGTGGGACGACGAAAAGGCCGGCGAAGCGATAGCGAAAGCCGAAGAGAAATCCGAGGGTTTTGATACGGTTGTCGAGCCACCGGTAGATGCGGACGGTAACAAACTGACGACCACTGAAGAGGCTGTCCCGCTAGCCGCATTGATCACGGAGCCGGAACCCGAAGACAATAGCAAGTCGTATGCCGACTACCTGGCCGAACAAGCGGAGAAGAAGCTCCAGCTTGGTTCCGGTGTTCTGGAGGCTAGGAAGCCGAACGAGGGCAGCAAACAGGACAAGAAATGGGCCCAGGCCAAGCCATTGAAGAAGGATGACGAGGAAGACGCCTACATTGCCGGCAAGGGTGAAAAGGCGAAGAGGGAGAGGCAAAAGAAGGAGAAGAACGTTGTCGATGTCGATCTACGTTACGTGGAGCCCCAGCGAGGCGGCGATGACCGTGGACGTGGACGCGGTGGCAGAGGGAGAGGCGAGGGCAGAGGGGAATACCGAGGTGGTGACCGCGGTCGCGGTGGACGAGGCCGTGGAGATGGCTACCGAGGGCGGGGAGACGGAGGGCATCGTGGCGGAAGAGGCGGTCGGGAAGGTCACGCCGTCAACCCTTCGGATACCAACGCTTTCCCCAGTCTCGGTGGATCATAGGCCTTACCCTCTGCACCTTTCATCCGAAGGAACCAACCCATGACCGTTGTTGCGGATTCAGACTGAAGAGCTTTACACCACCCACCTGATCGTATTCGGTGAGGATTTGTGCTATCATAAGGCCCCGGAGAGACGTGTCTTCACTAAGAGATGAGCTTTTAAAACTGAGCGCAGCGATGTGACCGCCACCGAAGTGTATATGTAACTATCAAATGAAAATGCTGTTGCAGGACGTGTCTGTGGAACTGCCCAGAAAGCATCACTGTTTTGTTACCACTTGCACCTGTGACTGCGCTACTCGGAATATGAGCCCCTCCTCGTAGACATGGCGTCACGGATGACTCCCCTCGTATATCGCAGGGCTTGATCTTCTACCACTCCTGAGCGTTACAGGCGATATGAGAAACGCAAGTAAATTTCGAACGTCAAGTCATTTTCAGAGTAATTTCTCGCAACGGCAAGGTCGTTTGGTGTAGCAGAATCTTAAAGAATCAAAGATCATAGCTGATATGGCCAAATCTAATAGTCACAATTGTGAGAAGACCATTTCGGACGGCCCTGAAAGACCTCTATCCACACAGACATATACTTCACAATCACTGTTTAAAATTTGAGTCAGGGTCTGCCCGAGAGACCCTCTAACCCTCCATGATTTGAGTCCTAGGGCAGAACTTAGAAGCAAATTGATTACGAGTGTCACAGACACATTTTCCGAAGGTTATGAGAACCTCTGAGGACAATATGCTTCAAAACAAGGAAAATAAAGTAATACAGGAACACTAATGTGCTGTTACAGCAGCGACAAGGATGTGAAAAATGTGTCAAGGAAGTTTGGGAGGGTTATAAGCAGTCATGAGGGCAAGTCAGGTAACTTGGGCAAGTCGGAATGTGGAAAAGAAAATCATCTTTCAGTCCGCCGCCGTTTGGTTTGCTCTTGGAGCTGACACTCCACCTGCTTACAGTGGTTTTCTGTGCGCGCGTGCGTGCATCAGTTGACCTTGGAAGAGTAGAAGAAACGAGCAACGAATATGCCAGCATTTCGGTGTCCTCGACATCAAAGCAACTTGGATTTCTCTGGATCCAGGACGTAAGTTATCCGTGTAAGCCTCTCGACATGTCAAGGGTCGATTCGGGCTAGTCGATAGGAGTTGCTACGATCCAAGTCTCAGCTTGAAGTTTATTTTTATCCCCGCCACAGCTTCTCGTCGGATGGGACATGGATGTGCCCATTGCTGCAGTGGAAAATGCCAGGCGTGGAAGTATACATAGGTTTCTGAAGAAGAAGTCGAGTGGAGATGATCTAATGCTGATGATTGAACCCTATGAGAAGCTTTATACCATTCTGTATTGAAGGTTTTAATATCCGCTCAGCAGCATTTCTTGTCTGTCCGTTTCTGAGGCATATTATTTCTTTTTGCTTCTTTTCGCTTCTCTTGTGGGAAGATGTAGCAGGCTAGTCCCTCATACCAGAGAGGTCAACAAAAGTTGAAGGTGAAAACTGACCATTGCTGGTGTTGTCGATGACGAGCCGCAGAAATTTGCCATGGAGATAGGACTCTAAACTAAATATGAACCAGTCAAATTTTACCATCAGAGAGGACCATCGATATCTTCAGCATGCGCCAGCACCTCAAATCTGCCACTCTTGCTAGACCCGACATCGTTTCTCCCGTCATACAGCAGTGCCAGCGTGTCGTCGCGATGGTCAAGATGCACCGCCACATTCCCCGCGACGGAATCCGCAGCACTGCCGTCCCAACGGGCTTGGTCGGAAGCATAGGCCCGACGAGCAGCGGCATTTGCGATGGCGGTCCCTCCTATCGAAGTACCGATGACGACGCTCTTGATGTCCATGTAATCGAATTTCTTGAGCCCTTTCCAGCCTTTGGTGCGTGCGGCTTCCAAGAGGAACACGAGGACAAGCAGGAAATTGATTGCCGCGATGGCGTAGATGTATATTGGCTCACCGACACGGATGGAAGTGATGAGAGCCGTGGTTGGGACTTCGGAAGTGTCGTTGGCGATCATCAGTTGCGCCGAGCTGTAGGCGAGTAAGACGTTATCGAGCATCGACGTGAGGCTATCTTCAATACCTCGAAGGGTCATTGCTCTGTTATCGATTCGCGAGGTATTGGGGCAGCAATCCGGGAGGCGTTGACATTATCAATGTTCGATTGAAGGGTGTTGCCTATAACTGACGTGTACAGAGTGCACGCATTTTGTTGTGAGAAGGAGGTGAGCTTCCTCATCGCGATGGCAATGAGACCGCCGGCTGGGTTGATGTCCGGAACCCGCAGCTGTAGCGGTAGAGGAGATACCGTGATCATCCTTTGGGTAAGATTGACACTGACAGAGAAGTTTGTGGGACTGAAAGTCACATTGCACTGCGTCCCGTTCAAAGCACTGTAACTCTGTCCAGCTGCGATGCTGAAGAGATTTCGTCCTTTGTACGCTTGACTGGCAAGAGCAACAATCCCATCGCTGCTGCGAAAGCCACAAGCAGCGTAGCGGTCGGATGCCGCGTTGGCGTGGGTTCCACTCGCGATATACATATTCGGATAGGTAACTTCTTGAGAGGTCTCAACCTCCGAGAGGGTCCAATCCAGAGTGCCGTTAGTGATGCACCCGACTTGTGCTCGATACCCAATCTCGGTATAGTTGTAGCTCAAGGTGCTCGAGTTGTTCAGCAAGCCATCGACCAGGCCAACAGACGAACCCACGCCGAAAGAGCGACCCGTATATGAGAACTGGGTGTTGTCAATCTTGGCGTGCCTTTGTGTGGTGTTGTCCCGACTTGTGGCGGATGCCGCTAGGTTCAGGATGCGGCCTTGAAGATCATAATTCGGCGAGTACGTGAAGAATCCTTTTTCGTTGCGGAGGGAAGGCCAGGGGCTGAGCCAGGTGATATTCCACCAATACTTGTCGGATGCGTTGCTATACTGGGGAACGCTCAAGTAGAGGCACCTCGAGAAAGCTGGAGTAGGCTGCGAAGTGAAAGACGTGGACGTAACGACTGGCGTCAAGGCACCCGCCCACAATGCCCCCGGTAGTAGAACCACGATGATGAACACTGTAAGGGGTACCAAGGACTGCAGAGGCAACGACAGATCGAGTCGGACTCCGCAGAGAGCACTCCAAAATTTGAGCAGATCAAGCGCAGCAGGTCGTTCGGTGAGACGCAGCCTTGTAGGCAAATTGACGAGAGCGCACAAAATGTAAACATGGAGGGCACCCAAACAATGGGAAAGGATTTGGACGAAGATCTGGCTTGTAGCACGATTGCCTGTGGTGAGTTGATAGAACTGACCGGTATCCGTCCAATTGGATCTGTCGCTCCATACAAGCAAGGCTACGACGACGGAGGTGAGAAAAAGTCCAGGAACTGACCGATATTTCATCCAGGTCTTCTCAATACCAGCGTGAGGAGCCGCTTGTGAAGCCATTGTCTGGGCAAACGAGAGCGACAACGAAAGTTGATTCCACCATCTCTGCACCAAGTCATGGGTAATAGTTCAAGTAAGCATAGCCACGAGCTCAAACGCTGAGATGGGGGCCGATACAGGTAACTAAATCCAGAACGTCGCATATTTTCCACGGTAAAGTGTCCGCTTGACCATTGCCACGATCCGGTTAGTACAGAGTTCCTCCTCAATCAGACATGGTCGCGGTTATCTTCCGTAGCTTGTTACAGATAGGAATGGATGCATTATCTTTACAGTATAGCGGTCTCATACAGACAGATAGTGTACAGATGACCTTTGACTGGTGAGCGGCGATGCAAAAATCCCATATGTACATGTCCAAAAGACCTGTGAGTGACGCGAGAGTTACAGTCGAAAAGGTACACACAAGTAAGGAATAGGGGTACACGGATTTGAGCTTGAAGACGTCTTAGCTCGAGATAGAAGACTGACTGAAAGCCCTGACTGAGATAGAGTATGCAAGAAATAGTACATATTGAGTGCAGACGGAGAAGGAAACTGTATCACGCAGCGGCCCCGATGGCAGCGGCCCCGATGGCAGCGCCTCCCCTGCGCTTGGGATTATTCCGAGTCGTGCGTTTCTTGGCCGGAGACCTCTTCGTAGAATCGCCACCGCCTTCGATGAACCTCATCAGTTCATCGATGCTTCTCGGATCGAGCCCGATATTATTCCGAGGATCCATCCCGCTCGCAGCATCGGCCGTCGACTGTCCGACCTGGCGCTGCGGCCGCGTGGTGAGGGTGACGCGTGGGGTGAGCTGCACACGGTGCAGCCTCCGCGCTTGCAGATCCTTGGCGTGTTTGGCGATGGACACGGCGTTTTGGGTGAGTTGTTCGAGCCAGCTTTCGGCTTCTTTCGTGTTCCGATCGCTGGGCCCGAGTTTGGCGAGGAAGATGTTGTATGCTTCACGCATACGGTTGACGGCGCCCTTGGAGTCTTGATCCAGGGCCAGAGCCTGGGCTAGCTGGAAGAGGAGCGTTGCCGTGTTGACGGATTGCTTGCCGGACACCTCTTCGCTGATGGCTAGCGAGGCCTCGAACCATACCCGTGACTCGTGGTAATGTTTCAGGTGCTGAAGCATGACGGCTGCGTTGTTGATGGTAGTAATGGAATCTGGGTGTTTGATCCCATAGATGAGTTTCCACAGCTCCAGGGCGTGTCGAACATAGGTCAGGGCAAGGACCGAGTTCCCGTCTGCATGTTCGAACAGCCCGAGGTTGAGGTAGCTCAGGACTGTTTCGGTATTGTCAAGACCAAGCGTTCTCTCCGAGACAATAACCGCTTTTCGAGCCAGCTCAACAGCCGCAGACTTCTCTTCGAACTGGTAGTATAGCATCGACAATTGGTAGTAAACTCGAGCCACCTCAGGGTGAATTATGCCATATATCTGTTCATAGAGGGATAACGACTCAAGGAGTAGCTCTTGACCCAACTCTTTCTGATTTTGCATGATTGAGATACGACCGGCTTCAAGCGCTTCCTCTGCGAGCGTACTTCTGGGAGAAGACTCTTTGACTATAGGAACAATATTGACGATATCGTCCGGAGTAAAGGTAACAGGTGGGGTTGATAGCCCGGACACAGATGAGGTCGGCGAAGTATGATCGCCGGCCTTTCTCTTCTTTTTCGCATTCACCGAAGGTCCAGAGTGGCCGTTCACTTGGGCTGATGACGACCCGTTGATATCAGGAACAGCTTTTTCGTCGGAGATATTCGAGCATGGCGTGAACATGTAATTCTTCGCCTCCAGTTGGAGGCCCAGCTTGAGAGCAATCTCTCTGAGCATTTGCAGCGGTTTGATGGACGAGCACCATCCGTCGTCGAGGGAGTATCTATATCGCAGATAGACCTGTTCCTCAATGTCCGATTGCAAAGAGCCTGGGGTGATATTTTCAAATGCCAGACTCGTGTCAGGATATGAGTCCCTCAAGGTATCGTCCAGTTCCACAACAGGATGTTGATTGAAGCCTGAGCCAAGCAGGCAGTTGAGGAGGTGGGATAGGCAAGAGGGTACGAAAGTAGGAGGAAGATGTCGAAGTTCGCGGTTTGCAATGTGTTTGAAAGCGCGAGCAACCATTTCCTGGACCGCTAGCGCATTGAGAGCTCGTAACCGAAGACCTTGCAGTTCGGCCAGTCTAGCAATTTGACCAAGATACCTGATATTGACGCCACGCTTGTGCAGAAGCCGGCTCAGGGATTCACCATCCATAGGGAATCCAACATCGCCCTCTTTGAGATCGTGAACCTAGAACAAGCGTCAGACAAGGCCGATCGACATTTTGACAATCTAAAGCATACCAGTTCTGGCATCACCTTGGTCTTAAGATGGTTGCAAATTGCTCGCACTTCTTGCTCATCCTTAGTCCATTCCGCCTTCTCTTCTTCCGTCTGCGGTACTTGTGCACAGAACACATCCGGATTGAAGGCAAGCTGGAACCCAGAAATATCAACCCTTTCCTTCTCCGTAGTCGGTTCTTTAGTTTCAGCATCTGATCGAGCCGTGGGCGGGCCTTCTTTCGGCGCTATCGCTTGTCCATTAACTCCATTCTCTCGGTCTTTTGTGCCACCCTCCTCAGGCTCCCGGTCTGGTTGCGCGGCTGATTGCTCGTCTTTGGGAGCTGTTGCGTGTCCGTTTGCTCCAGAATCGTGCCCACTCGTTACCGGTGTCTCAGCAACGTCGGCGGCATGACTTCGGGATTCTCTTCTCCTTTCGACCTCTGTTTTAACGTAATCTCCCATTCTGAATCTCCAGTAAAGCTCAATCAACTCCGGTCTTAGCACGGCCATACGGTGGGGGTAGGGCTTGTGTGATTCTCCCTTCTCTTCTCCCATGGCCTCGGCACTATGTTCTTCCAACCAAGCAACATCCAGAGGAGTCAATCTATATAGATCCAACACATATTTCCTACCATCGGTCCCTAGAAGACCTTTCGTTTCGACACTCCCTTCTAGATCGTGCCTCTTCTCCTCTTTGTCCCATACCGGATGCTTTTTCACCCTCATTGCTTTCGAGAGCTTCTGAAAGACAGGGACAAAAGCTTCGTTCTCGGCAACGGTATCTCTACCCTCGACACCACCGTAATCGATTTGGTTCTCACCCGGTTCTCGCTGCTTGAATATGCCCGGCACAATACTCTGACAGACCAAACGCTTGCCCAAGTAATCAACCACGATGGTACCCGGAGTGTGCAGACCCGAGATATCTAATTGATTGACAGCCTTGACGCCCATGACATCTTTTCCAACGGCGACACGTGCAGCTTCGTCCCCGCCCTCGGTGGTGAAAGTTCCCACCCCATCCGCACCGAATGAAAAGAAGATGTTATTGTATACAAAAATTTGGGCGTCTTTGCCTTCTGTAGGGTTCAGGGCGGCAACTTCGCCTCTTGCAACGAGTACAGCACCTCGAGCGGCAGCTTCGTTGTAGTCGGCAAAGAGCTTCGAGGTCAATCGCTCTCGGAAGACTCGGTCCTGAACGGTGTCCTTTGGAAGTTCTCGCGTCGATTGGAACTCTTCGTTCCAGTCGCGTAATGTTTCCAGATTCTCCGTGCCTGCAAGTAGATAGCTTTCTTGTGCACGTGTCGAGTCTGGTTGGTGAGAGCCAACCGAGGATGTTGGCGAAGGAACAAGCCATGGGCTGGAAGGTATGGCGTTTGTAAGTTGGAACATGGCGAGCGGATCTTTCTTATTGTTGTGGTTTTGTAAGGCTGTAAAGGCTGAATTGAACAACGGAGATAAGGCGTCAATAAGAGCTAGCAGAGAATGAGTGTGGTGGTTCTTTGGCGTTGCCCTTGGAAAAGGGTCAAATTTGCTATTTGAACATTTGTTGACGAAAAATCCTGAGACATGGGAGGTTATCTGGTGCTGTTCACCCTCGTTCGTTGTGACCTGCAAATACATGAGGTGACCTTTCTGGCGAAGGTGATGTGGCGGGGGATTCCATGACGATAGGGAGATTGCTTTGATGGTCTTCGGGGGTGGAATCTGAGGCGGTGGTATCAGTGTATTTGGGGAGCCTGGAGCATCGAAGTCGTAATCGACCAAGGAATGTTTGCGATCTGTTTTGGCGTCATTCGCAGGCTTGCCGTTCGGTATCCCTGAGTCTTTGGGTCCATCTACTGATGTAACAGTTTCGTGCAATGAGATTCCTGCCGATATGCCATATAGTGTATCCGTTCTATCCCCTGCTGCCCCGATAAGCTCTCGTACTCGGACCAGATGCATTCGAGCCTCTTTCTCGGTGTACGGGTCCTCGATCAGGGTCAGCTCAGAACCGGAAGATAGACCGCTGACGTCCGACAACTCAACAAAATCGTTGATGCGCTGGCCATTGTGTTCAAGGTGAAAGCAGGAGTACTGGAACGTTTCCGGTAGCTCGACGATGGATTGTCGGAGATCTTGCACCTGTTCCTGTGTGGAGACCTACGCGAATAGTCAGAGTTGCTCTATCGTAGGCCGTGGTATTCGTACCATGATCTGGATTTGATGGGGTCGATGTGGTAGCTTGACGGTCACCTGAAAGACGCCTGCCCGTTATCAGCCTGGGTTCCGCACCGATGCAGTTGACAGCTCGCGAGGATAATACCATCAGCTGCCTGCTCGATTTCCGCCGTTTTGTCGTTGACGACACTATCACTCGACTTGTCGATCCCATTTTGGGCGTCTCCGGAAGGGTGTGTCTCGAGTGGGATGTTTTCTGCATAAGGCATGTCAGGTCAACAAACGCTACCAAAGCCAATTGAGAAGAATTGATCTCGATTTGCATGAGGTCTTGTGACTTGCACATGAGAATGTTCGTCTCACCTTGTTGTGTCTTCACGTCACCGTTACTCTCTGCCATTACCGAATGCCGCTATAGAACAGAATGTTGAAGTACTAGTTAGATGCAACCCCAGGATATGCTCAACGGTATCTTAAAGAATGGAGCCAAGTCGACAGCTCAAAAGAAAGACGTGTGGTAATAATGTACAAAAACTAGAGTGAGCAAAAAAAAGTGTCTCTCAGCATCTTCAAAGCTTGAGCGAGCATGGATCCAGCCCAGCGCAAAAAGCCCATCTACATCTAGCGCCGGGCAATCTCGGGAAAAGGCGCGGAGAAACAGTTGTTCCTCTCATCCGGAAGCATCACCGCCAACCACACTAAAGATATCATCAACAGTTCCAGTTCAATCATAGAGGCACGAGCTAAAACATTTCACAGGACTGCAATAGCCATAATAGTTGTCCAGCTGCAGATAGTCTCACAATATCTCAATCGGGTCCGACGAGACATGGGGGGAGGATAACAGAATCTATGTCCAGGCGAAGGGGAGACTAAGGGGCCTGCACTGTAGCTTTACAAAAACTGCGTAGAAGCTTAGCACCAATGACATAGACAACCTGCGTGCTTCTAGCTACTACAACTCATCCTGGTTGGCTATGGTAACGGTTTTGTCAAAGCCCCCTCTGAGTACTGTAATGTTGAACTTCCACTGATCCACCAGGTCCTTGCCGACCAGCTCTCTAGTTCTCCCCAGACTTCTAATGTCGAATATTCTGTCCAGAGTCCTCTCCTGGTTGTTCCTCTAATCATCCGGCGTCGCGCATATCCCGAAGAGCATGTTGCATCGGCACCGACTCCGCTCGAACTATGGCGTTAGAGTCGAGTATGAAAATGTTGATATGATCATAGCTTTGGATGAAGTCTGCTCGGGTCATAATAGTCATGGCTCGTGTAGCGGGAACTGCGGTAGGATATGGCCTTTCTGGGGTCGTTAAGTCGATTCCATTGAGTTCTCTTTCTCAACTCAAGCTGTGGCTAGGACAATAGCTGCAGACTATTATACTACAGCAGTAGCTCAGTCGAATGTATTCTTGTCTCTTTGCTCTTAGACGATGGCCAGGCTAGTTCGATATTGGGCAGGTCAGTCGTATCTCGTAGTTCCCTAATACTTGAAGAGGCCTCACTGTAGCTGTGGAAGGTAAGCCCCAGGAGAAGCTACAGGCGTGGGAACATGTACTCTTCGTAGAACTCGAGATCCGGCGCATTACCTATACGGATCCTATAAATCTCGAGGTCTGAATAGGCTTCAAACGTTGAGATGCCCACTCCGTTCACCTCTTCTAATGATATGGAGGATTTGCCAGTACCTTTTTCCCCTATCAGGAGATAGTAATGTCCAGGCAGAGACCCGGCTATGATGGCGTCAATTCTTGGATACTCCTCGCCGTGGTAGCCAATGGTCCACCTCTTCCTCTGTAGTATTCGAAGAATTCGGACTCGAGAGGGCGGCTAGCTCAAGGACCTGGTCGCCGTGTGTGAAGGTGTTTACCATCTTCTAAAGAACAAGATTCTTATAATACCTATGATAGTCATAACCAGCCAGGCTCCATGGCGAGCGTGTCAAGGTCTGGCTCTTAAAGGTCCTGGTCGTGTAGGTGCTCGGCGTACCCAGGGATGGTCAAGGAAGCAGACGTCGTAGCAGCGCTCTCGAACAGCTTAAATAATATGAAATTTATACGGGCCTTATCAGGACCGTCTTCTGCCGCGTTCACGGGACCATGATCGCCTTGCCTGGTTGTCCTGGTTGTCCTGGTTGTCCTGGTTGTCCTGGTTGTCCTGGTTGTCCTGGTTGTCCTGCACCGACGACCCTCCGTGCCCGGTCCCTTGGCTTGTTGAATCGATCCACTGCTACCCTTGGTCTGGGAGCTGCAAGTAATGTGCTCCATGAGGATGCAGCCAAGCGTGATGGTTAAACAGGCTGCTTTGTTTGGGTGATTCAAAGGAATGCTATCGGTGTGATCCTCGTGCCATTGCCATGTGGATTAGAACGAATTGCGCGAAATCTTAGATGCCAAGAGAAAGCTGCAATCAGAACTCATATACTCTTCGTTACATAAGGTACGTTCACCAAGCGAACTGCAGCGGCATATAACAACTTGAATGAAGTACAGACAGAACAGTACAGACAGTTAGTGACAGTAACATGGACAGAAATCCCAAAGTAGAAATAGACTGGGACTGCGGGACTGAAAGCAACTCCATATAACGTTAGGGTTCAGGGTGCTGTTTGGGCAAGGCCAAGCCATATCTGAGTTAAGCCGCGCAAAAGGGTTTGACCAATCAGCTCGCTACGTCATAAGACATATGTATTTCGTACCTGACTAAAGAAAACACGCGAAGCCGGCGCGACTCCAATCCCAATCCCAGCCCTCCAGATTATCGACCCCCATTCAAAATACCAACCACCAGAAACCAGAACTATCGACACTTTCTCGGTGACTCTATCGCACGTATCATCTCACACAAACATCATCACGACGTCACCACGATGGTCCGCCGGAAGGAAATGTCAAACGACACGGTAGCCGTTAGCTCGAGACCGGCCGCGGTGCCAACCACCAAGCTCCCAGCAGCATTGCGCTTCCCGCTGCTGGTGACGTTGAGCCTGTCGCTGTCGTCGCTGTTCTACTCGCTCTCGTCGGACTACACGGCAGGCGACCTGGCGACCGTCAGCCGGAGCCTGAACAAGTGGTCGGAGGTGGGCGAACTGATCGGGTGGAGGACCGTCGAATTGGCCATCGGCTGGTGGGGAGAGTACGACAGTAAGCCGCCCAAACCTCGCAACCGATCTCGCAACAACAACAACCCCACGCAGGGCCGTCCCAATGCATGCTAACCTCCTCCCTCCCAAACATCCAGGCTACGACCTCGCCTCGCTAACCTGCCTCTCGCACCTCCCAACCCTCTACCTCCTGCAAACCTTCTACAACATCCACCCCAGCACAATCCTAACCTCCCTCGCCATCGACCTCGCAACGACCTACATCCCCTTCCGCCTCCTCCGGCCCGTCTCGCCCACGCACGCCCTGCACGCCCCCAAAGGCAGCGTCGCGAACCGCTCCATCCTCAACGACGTGCCCGGCCGCCTGCTCACCACGCTTCTCGCCGCCGGCATCTACAGCGTCGTCCTCTACGCCAGCTACAGCACCTGGCTGCCCACCCACCTGGTCGTGCACTTCAACGGCCTCCCCACCATCGCCCCCGCCCACAAGGCCGCCCTCCCCTTGCTCATCGGCACCCTCCTGCCCCTGGGCTACGCCGCCCGCGAGTTCCTCTTCGCTCCCGCTACCGGCGCCCGGCTGAATCTCGCTGATATCCGTGCCCGCGCTTTCAATCCCGCTACCGCTACGTTGGCGGAGACGCTGCGCTATAACCTCTGGGGATACAGCAAGCGTACGCGCGAGTTGATTAAGCGTACTGCGACGTTGGTGGCGGTTAGTGGCTTTAATACCTGGTTGCAGACGTACGTGACCGTCGAGGGTGTCGAGAGCGTGGGTGCTGCGGGCTGGGCGGCGGTATGGGCGGCGGCGGCGGGGGCGACGGGGTTGGCCTATGCATGGGTTGGGGATGTGGAGGGTGTTACGAATTAGTGAGGCCGGGCAGTGGAGATGGGATGGTGGAGCTGTGAAACGAGAGGGAGGACGAAAGAGGAGGTTGCCTGGGGTTGAGTTCGGCGGTTGTTTGCTTTGCTGGTGACGGTAGGGCACGTGGCTTGCAGAGGCAGAAGCTTTCCTTGAGTTCACATACCCTGTTCTGTTTTCCTTGTGTATCGTAATAATCCAAGAGAATCACTACTTGATTCGGAGTGCTATTGCTGTGCTGGGAACAATGTGCTCATTCGCATCTCCTTATGCGCTTTACCCGAAGTCATTCTAAAGAGATAAGACGCTGAAGATGCGTACAGTGTGCGCTTTACCAGACCTTTATTGCGCCAAAGACACAAATGAAAAGATCAACTCAACCAATCTTTCTCACAAGCGTAGAAAGCACCAACTCCGACATTAACTTACCAAGACAGCCACGACCGTCTCAGGTGGGGAAACGTTATTCCCCACTCCTCTGCTTCTTGAGAACCAGTAGCCAGCAGCGCTTCACTCTATATCTACCTTCACTCCCATCCCCATCTCTCACACCCCCCTCATCCCATTCCACCCGCTCTTAAATATCCCACCGGGCACCATACCATCCGATTCCCCCCCCACCGGCAGCCGCAGCCTTGCAAGCCTTCTCGCCCGCCTCGATGAACTTATTCGGGCCAGAAATATAGACCCAAACCGAGTCCTCTACCTTCGCATCTCCGTCGGCGCGGATCGACGCCAGCGTCTGGGCGATGTCGAGACGGGGCCGGTTGTTGCCAGTTTTGTGGATTTGGACTTGAAGGTTCGAGGCGGGGTGCACTATATGATACAACGAGAACAAGTCAGTCAGTCGGGACCGGTCCAAGATTATCGAATAGGGATACGGTTGCGTTGCGAGCAGGGTAGGGAAAAGGGTCTCATACCTTCGAGGAAGGGGAGATCGACGTAGTCTTCTTCGCGAACGCTCCAGACGACGACGCATCGCTGCCAGATCTGCGTCGGTTGGCCTTCGAATGGATGCAGGTTGGTTTTGAGGGCTGTATCGCCGGGGAACTTGAGCTGCGTGGCGCGTTCGCGCTCGAGCTCGGTGAAGGCATTGGCGATGGCGATGGCGCCGCTCACGCCCGTACCGGCGACGAAGCAAACGACGGTTCGGTAGCGGGCCGGGTCGACTGGGGTGAAGTATGGGCCTTCGAGGCGTAGGGGGACATCGACTGTTGGGTGTTCCTTGCCTTGCGCTGAAGGGGGTGGGTCTGCGTTTGATTTGGACTGATCGTGTGTTACGGAATTTGAGGGTGACGCGGTATTCGACCTTGGCTCCGGGTCATCGACCAGACCGGCCAATCTGTTCGTCCACTGCAGTTTCGGCGTTTTTCGCTTGCTTAAGAAGCTGAAAGCGTCCAGGAACCCGTCTTTCCTGGCGGGGACTGGATCGGTGGGCCTGCCGCGCTTGCGGAAGAGAAACTGGATGGTCAAGTCGTCCTTGTTTTTGGGAGTGATGGCGTTTTGGGATGCGAGATGAGTGATTGTGGTGAAGGGGTGGAGTTCCCGGGTTGACGAGTCGGAATGATGAATGTAGAAATGGGCGAGCGGCGACGTGCATGCGCAGCCATCCAAGCGGTGTCGTGGCAGGGGTAGCGATAGGCTGGATGAAGGGTTAGCTGAGCATCGATTCGGGATTGAGGTGCCCTACCAATACCAACCATTGCCGTATGTGGTTATGTTACCATGCAAAGCCTGCCTCAATTCGTACAGTCGCATGCCCCAGTCCAGAAGCCACATGGCAAGTCCAGGGGAGGTACAGTAAAACATCGTACTGGCGTGAAGACATACGATGATAACAGCCACAATACTCAGGAGATGGGTAAAGTAGAAGAGGTTGAAGTGCTTCTTCCGGACAGGTGGTAATGTTGTGATGAAGATCAGGCCGAAGATGACGGTGGTTAGGAGACCGGTGAAAATGAGAGAAGCCCGCCAGATCCCCAGTGACGAAGAATAGCCTGGCCAGGTTTCATTGTATAGATATGTCGGGTTGAGGACAGGATACACCATTCGAAGTCTTTCCGACAGTGAGTTGAATACAGGGATCCACGAAATGTAGAAGAACCCGTGAATCAGCACCAGCGTAAAGAGAGTGTACGCCATGATCATGTGGAAGGCTAGTGTCGTGGAGACTGAGAGTTTGAAGAACGAAGCCAGGGCGCTGTGTCTGGATATCGGGATCAGAACCATGCCCATCGTAACGTCACAAAAATGCCCTGTCAATGCCACGGCGGCAAGTTTGTTGTTGCCATTGAAGATACCACCATCACGACCGCGGGCGCCAAAGTAATCCCGCAATCGGACCCACCAGATACCGACGATGATGCCGTATAATGATATGATCCAGATAAAGGCCAGACACCCACTGACCGCCAGTTGCTTCCCAATGACCGGGAGTTTCCCGTGGACTAATGGCTGGCGCAGGACCAGGCGTAGTTTGGGGTGAAAAGCTCGTATTGCCAGGAAGGTGACTGATATCGATATCCAGAAATACCAAACGATGACATGTAGGCGGGCTTGAAGAGGGAACAGCCATTCCCCGCAAGTACCGGCATAGCAGTGGTGATTGGAACGAAACGTAAGAGCAATGGAAAGTCCAAAGGTGATCAGGAGGCTACCGGTAAGAGGGTATAAACATGTTCGAGGCGTTATTCGTGTCATTGTCAACCATTCAGCAAGGCAAATATCCAAGACTCTTGAAGCTGGCTACCATCTCTGAGACTATAAGATAAGAAGGTAAGAACAGGATGCAAGATTTATGGACGTTATTCTCGGCCCAGCACTGAGGTTGCAATATAAGAAGGCTTTGTGTCAAGAAACGACGAAGCTATTACCCGTGAGATGTGAGACGAGAGGAGAGGCGAGAGATGAGATGTACATGTATGAACAGTAATGAGAGATTGAATGATAAACCATGATGGAAGACCTCCCAAATTTCCGCCAAGGAACTAAGTTACGAATCATATGGCAGGCGCAACGAATGCGCTTTTCTCCATCCATCCGTACCAGCGTTGAGTCGCCAGAAAGGGACTCGAGGGTTACTGAAAAGAGACAAGTGTGGTCGATCTTTTCTAAGTTGGGTGACTATCTTGATGCACAAGCCTGTCGGCTAAGTTAAAGTTAACGTTAGAGCACTCGAAAGACCTCTTCAGTTCAAATCCGGGAACCCGGAAGGCTACCTGGTAAGTTAATGCAGCAACACACTCAACGTCAGACTCGCCCAAATGTGAAGCTGACTCAGCCATCAAAGCCCTTACCAGGTACCTTACCTTCCCAATTCCTACATACTTCCAAAGCCAGTTCCCACCTCGGCACTGTAAATACCTACGCAGCATGCCGCCCTCTCTCGCCCATGACCAGCCAGCAATTCAATCGGCACCAACCCTATCAGCGCTGACCTCCTTCATCCAATTCTCCAACCCCACAAAAGCATTCCAAACCCACGAACCATATCACCACCACCTCGCGTCCCAAGTCCTCCACAACCTCCGCCACCAACACGACTGGACCGCCCTCACCATCCACACCCACTCGCCCCTCCAATCTCAATCCACCAACCCTCTCCCAAGACCGCTAATCTCCGGCCTTCCGCCGCAAAGAATCTACATCCATCCAGATGAGCAAGTCGAGTTGCTGAAGCAAGAGAAGGCCCGGAACGGCGCGAGGAATGGTCGTGGTGGTCAGGAACAAAGGGAGGAAGGGAGGAGGGAACGAGAGTGGGTGTTACCGACGCATCTGAGGGAGAAGTGGAGTCTGCGGAAGTTCGCAGAGGTATTTGACGGTGTTGGGGATGTGCCGCCAGAGCCGGATTGGGATGAGGTGGAGGGTGGAGTGGGGGATAGAGGTGAGGAGGGCAAGGGAAAGACGCAGAGGAGGAGAGGGGGGAAGAGGGTGCTGCTGGCAACAGTGGATACGGATAGTACGATTGTCTACTATATCGTGCATGAAGGCATCGTCAAGCCGAGGCAAAATTGACGTGACGCTTTCTGCATGCTTTGAGCGTCCTAGTTGAGTTTGCAGGGGAAGATATGCATTCCCTTCATCACCACGACTTGATGAAGCGCTTCATCATGAGTCGATGAAGGATGGATCACTTCAAATGAAGTGGGGCGGGAGTACTCCCTTGGCCAGAGACGTTCGATAGCAACTATCAAAAACCTCTCGAATGGATCAACCTTGTCTGTGTTCTCGAACCATCAACACCCAATGGCGCTCTTCATCACCGGTGAATGAAGGATAAATCACTTTCGCAAATGGGGGAGCACTCCCTCTGCCACAGATGCGAACGACAAACCACCAACAACCCACTCAACGAGGTAGCCCGTGTTTAACCTCTCAATTCATCATCATTGACCGATGATGGTCCAAAGCAACTACAAACCCCGCTCCTAAGAACGAGGGAGCACTCCCCTGCCCAGTGACGTTCGACGTTCCGAAACCACAACCTCGATCGGGCTAGACCCCATCATTGGCTCGTGATGAGCGATGGAGATGTTCGACGATATGCGAAAAAAAACCTGGTAGGGCACAAGGTGCTTTTAGCCGCAATACCCACTCCAGCTTAAGCGTCTTCGTCCCGAAATACCTCACCTGGGGTACCTCCCGTACACGGCTCGATGCCAAGTACAGTGAGTTACCGTGACGAAAACATAAAACTAGACGGACGACATCTGCTCAGAAATTCTGGCTGCGGGTATATCTAAACAGGAGGGCGAGGTTGTAGGTATGCTTGAGGTACTTGAGGATACGCGCGTCAGTCAACAGGCAAATGAGTGAGCGATCACAGTTTTTTGAGCGCAAGTTTCGAAGCGTCCGTCGAAAGAGATGTGGAAGACTCCCACTCTTACAGAGGGGCTCGACAGCGACGACATTTAGCAGGTAGAGGGGCTGTTGTTGTTTACAACAGGTGGGCGCGTTACGGGGAGGGATGCAGTGAAGAGCACGCTACGAGCATATTTTCGGTGAGAGTTGTGGATGATGACACAGAACTACAATCACCGAGCCGATATCATACAGATCATAAAGACATCCACGCACACAGGATATGGTGCCGAAAGCAAGCAACCACACCCCACCAACGCCACGTGATCGCATCCCTCATTGACTTCTTTTGCTTGGCCCAGCCCAGGACGAGCACATAACGCCACCACGAAAACCACCCCAAACGTCACCTAAGCAAACGGATCGTCCAAAAACCTCGGCGGCGAATGCGACAACGTCCGCATAAGCGCCAAATCGCCATGATCCTCGTCATCATCATCCTCACCGACCTCCCTCGCCACAACCAAGAACGCACCCAGCCTCTCCGGCCCCACCCTCGTCACCGTCGCAACCCCAACCTCCCCGACATCCTCACCCGACTCGCTATCCGACGCATCCGACTCCGATCCATCGCTCTCCCACACCTCCCAGTCATCCGCCGGCTTGCTCGCCACACCCCCGTCGACGCCGTCCGCCCGCCGTTTCGGCTCTGCGACCACCCGCTGTGGCGCCGCCGCTGGAGAGGGAGGCGGGCGACGGTCTTGAGTTCGTTGCGCCTCGGCTAGCTCGAGAAGGAGTGAGTCGAGGAAGTTGGCGTGCCCGACTAGGACGCGCAGGTCGTGGTCGGCGCGGGAGGCGGCGGTGGAGAGTTTTTGGCGCGTGGTGTGCGCGAGGTAGGTCGTTCGTGCGAGGTTGAGGGGGTCTTTTCGGAGGGGGGCGTGAAATGGCCGTGGGGATTGTGGGGGTGATGTGGTGGTGGTGGCGGGCATGGTGGAGGGATTGTGTTGGTGGGCGAGGTGCATGTGGTTTGAGAAAAGGATTGATTTGTTTCTGTGGTTCTGTTAGATTGGGGGTGTGGGTTGTGGTTGTTGGGGGATGACGGACCTTGCAACGGAGCTCGTTCCGTTAGATGATGTCAGGCGTTGCCAAGATTTGTGACTGTCAGGGCAAGAAGTGGAAGTATTTTATTCCTTGAGATTGAGAGGGATTATTTTGTTTCTGAGTATAGATGTTGATGGTCCTGATATAAAAGAAAATAGAGAAGAACAGAAGAAAGAAAAAAAAGTCATGACTTCGCTATATGTAAGATCAATAGCACAGTCGACTTCACAACTGACTGACGTGTGCGGATCATCACGACAATTGCTGCGGCCCGGTGTCGTCGTATGAGTACCTCACCTACAGTAGGGTACCAGTAGATAGAGAAAGTATTGCGTACCAACGCACAGGAACACGGAAGCCGGAAGCTGAAGGGAAGTTTGGAAAAGTCCGGTTAGAATCCGCGTAAGCCGGATATCGAACACTGAACGCAGAGCTTACAGGAAAGTAAGAGTAAGGTTCGCGTAACGCAACGTTTGGACGGATGGATAGGCGGGATGAGGTAATCACAGACTTCGGTTCCCTTATTTTCCGGCATATTTGTGCCTTAACCGTGGTGGTACAGTAGTAAGAGTACACGTAAGGTACCTTAAGGCACCTCTGCGTCGCGGATCTTGATGCCGATATACTCGGGTCATAGATTCCCTACATTATGTGTGTACAGGACGCTTCCGCCCAAACACACGTGACCTCTGCATAATCTTATCTTACCCTGTACCTTTATGCATGTCGTCAGATGATTACCTAAGGTACCGCACCTGATGCATTCAATCAGTTCTGCCCCGTGCCGACACCCGAGAGATAACCCGTCAAAGTCCTGTTTTCACATGAGATGTGCTGGTTTACTAATCAACTTATTTACTAAGCCGTAGCCCTAACTCACTCTCATGGACGTACTGTAGTATGTAGTTAAACTACATCATCAACTTTCAACACCATGACAGTCGTTACAGTCTTTCTAGTACTGGCATTCTGCTAGACTTCGGTCAGAAACGCTCATTTTTCATTACATGATGACCCACTCATCCCATTCAAACGTACGTCAAGAGTCGTTACAAGCTAAACCATCCTCACGCTGTCGCTCCCGAAGAACACGGTCTGGGTCCGAGTTCAAACGCGGTTGAGGAGAGAAGCCCGTTGCATCGGAACGCCGCGCTGAGAATAACAATCCAAGTACGTTTCCTCTCCGTCGAGAGGTCCGTCTAACGACCACCGAATCCAATCGTCCATGTCTCTCCTCACTCATACTCATTGAAGAAGTACGCTAGATTGATGTCGGTGCCTGCATTACCTTGCAGCAAGCCGTCTCCAAGGCCATAACTACTCCAGGAGTCGCCGCAAGAGTCTTGGTCCGGCGCGCTAAAGTCGAGTCCGGTGATATCTTGGTCCGCGTTCGGCACCTCCGTGTCGGCAAACCCGTCGAGAACGTGCGTGTTGGACGACGAAGTGATGCCGTTCTCGGCTGGTACCCTCGCACCGTTGGGATAGTGCAGATACGGAGTGAGGCCTGCCGCCGTGTGGTTGGGGTTGGTGAGGGAATCCGTCCAGTGAGCAGGGGTCGTGCTAGGATTCGCGAGCTGCGTGCCTTCGGAGCCCGGAACGAGAAACCCCTGCTTTCCCTGATTCACGGTGCGAGTGTCCAGATTCAGTGGCGGTCCGAAGGTGTTTGGGAAATACCCGCCGGGATGGATCTTGAAGCTGCTACCCATCGGTTGCGGTGCTGAACCGGTTGTAAAGTTCAAGTTGACCGGCATGGCTGCAGCAAAGCCCTGAGTCTGGTACATCTGATTATCGTGTTGCTTTCCAGGCGATCCCTTATCCTGGAGATAGTCGTTGGCTATGGTTAGTCCATATTCTGGGCTCGAGCCCATGGATTTCGGGGACCCTCCGTGCCGAGTCTGGAGGGAGGTCTCTCGCAGACGCCTCGCCAATGTGTCCGGAAGTCTGTCGAATAAGGTCTGCTTTACGATCAGTATGGAGATGTTCAAGATCGGTTTAGGTTCTAGTACCTTGAGCGACACACTACACCTTTCCGCGATAGGGCTGCGATCGTGGAAAGAGGCCAATAGCTTCCGGCCCAATTTGGCATCCTCGAAGACTGCCGGTGCCCTGGCGTCTGAGGGATTCTCCAGTACGAAATGGACCAGTGAAAAGACGGCAAAGAACGTCGCATACAAGGTAAACCAGTGTCCGGGCGCAAGCAGACTACCATCCTTCATCTCTTCCGCGATATGCACGATATGCTTGGCTGCGCTAAGACACGCGGCCGCCGCAGCAGCTTGTGGCTGGTCTTGAGAACGACTGCTTCCATCCGCATCGGAAAGGTAATGCGTGAATGGTCGGTAAAGAAGCAACCGTACATGAAAATACGAGGTTCGTAACAAGCAACTGGAGTATGACAACATCAGCCACGTTTGTGTAATTTCAAGTATAGCACGTACCTTGCGAGACGCTCCGAGGTTTGAACGGGAGACTTCAGAGGTTGGGGGAGCTCGTTCAACCACGTTTCAAGGCTAATTTCAATCTCGTGTACCCTTGAATGATCGACAAAGTAGACCCTGCTATTGCCGGCTATTCTCTGCTCCGCGCCTTTGATGGGATAGATAAAGGTAGTGATCTTCTTCAAGATGCCCAACAGCCGTATATGTGCATTTGTTGCGGTCATTGGCGCCAACTGCCCAAACGGTTGAGGTACCATCCGATGTTCAAGTATATACGAGTCATCAATATCAAGGGGCAACTCTTGGTCAATATCATCATCTGCAATGCTTCCCGGTAACCCAAGCATGGTACTGACGTAGATGTCCATTTTCCTGATCACCCAGAATATTCTGCGTCGCGTCTGCTGCTCGATAGGAGTGAATCTCGCGTCGACACGTCTGTGCAGACCCATACGGATAGCCGATTTCATAGCAATGCCCAGGTAGGTGTAGCAGCCGGACATTCTTGATGAGCACTGCAAGAAAGCGACTATAAACACGAGAGTTTGAAGAGAGGTGATGTCTTGGCATTCTGCAATGTCCGTCATCTGCTTCGCCGCCAGGAAAAACTCCACCCTGGAAATAACATTAGTATGTCGAACGATTGTCAATGCCCTGCTTTTTAGGAAAACCTACCCAGCAGCCATCGTGCGCTTGCTTCCAGTCTTCTCGGTCTTGTCTTCGTCGAGCAAGGATCCATAACACCCAACCGCCATGACCGCGTAGAGCAAAGGTAGAAACCTGAGTTCCTCGACGCCATGTTCGGTTGCCCCAAGATCGTATACTCGGTTGAACATGAAGTCAAAGGTCGGTCGGTGCACAACGCGTGATAGAGAGCAGACGCATTCCAAGGCGGACTCCACCAGTTGTTTGGCAACCGCTTTGGACGGCAGAGTTGGCGGAACGAGTGCCACCGGAATGCCAAACGACTGGCGCGAATCAAAGATCTGGGGTAAGGCCGGCTGTGATTCTGCCGTGTTGCCAGGCTCGACATCTTGACTTAGTAGATTTTCGTACTTCTGCCGGATCTGAGCCAAGAATGCAAACCCCGAAGAATGGCCATGAAAGTTGTGGTGGCCGTCGTCATCGATTTCGAGCCGGCCATTTGCGTCCAAGGTAACTTCGAGACGCTCTTTTTCGGGCGAGGAGGTTTTCAGAGCTTCGTAACTAGATACGGACACATTCGAGTCGAGTTGGCCGCCCTGCGAGATAGGGATCTGCGTCAATCCACGATCGACGACTGCATTCAACGTCGTCTCAATCTGCCGCAACCGACTCTCAATTGCCTCGGCAGATGTAGCGGGGAATTTTCGGTTTCTACAAGAAGGCCGGTCATATGTGCACTCTGAGGCTGACCATTAGTCGAGGTGACCCAGCGTGCTACAGAGGCAGCAGCATCATTGCATCAGCGTTACGCACCGAACTCATGTGAGATGCAGAGCAGACAAGGCTGTTTCCCATCACATTTGACCTTGTTCTGTCGACATTCATCGCAAGCTCTGGGCACTCTCCTTCTCTTCCGGCCGTTTGCGAGGGTCATTGGGGGTTGTCTGATATCCATGGTGACCTGCTGTTGAGTCTGTGAACGGCACGCATAATGAAGGTTTCAGGAAGGTCGCAGGTCGATATGATCTTTGGGCGAAGAGGAGAGTTGAATGTCACTTAGGTCATAGGCTTCTCTACCTTACCTTAACCAGTGAGAGGCAATGCGAAGTTTGTGCGTGGTGAGAAGGCCTAGCTTAGCTCCGGAGCTCTATCCGTGCCCTGTACCTACCGTACCTACCTAAATACACGTACAGGTACTTACGGTAGGCAAGGGTTGTGTAGAAAAACCTTATCGCTCTTAAGCATTGGCGGACGACCCGTCTGTCCAACGCCCTTTGCGTCACCCCTAGGTAAGGTAGTATGATTAAAGATAAGTTAAGTTAGACCTTATGAAGTGGTCTCCCGGCATTTCCGGCGATGCAGTTTGGCCGTTGAGGTACTCGAGCACACCAATGTGAACAGTCTTAGAACCCTAAGGTAATTCGTACTTGTACTGAAATATGATTTGTATTAATATTTTATTATTAATATTTTATTATTGATATTTTATTATTAATATTTTATAATTAATGTTTTATCAGAACAGAGACCAAGGCTTCTTAAGGTACAGGTAAGCTGTTACTACTATACCTTAGCTTTGCACACGCCTTCAACCTCCCTTGTTCTTGTATTCATGCCGTGAATGCAACCGTGCAGTTACAAAGTACTCTAATGGCAATTGAGTTTTCTACTTTCGATACCTTAGTTACCTGACTCGTGTTGTTGGAGTTGTGACTGCGTCGTCATAGTTGTCTGTGTACGAAGTTGAAGGATAAATAGTTCTCGAAACCGACAACTTTGTTCCGATTGGATATCATTATTTGCTTTTGACTTGATCTTTTCAATAGAACCATCAGTCCGCACAATGAGACCTGAACAGAGAAATGCGCCTCCTTGTTGGCCTCGGAGATAAGAAACACCTTCGGTGTGCCATATTTCTCGGTACTTGACACTCCATGAATCTTCCTGCATACTCATCCTTGAGTGGCACATCATCCTGCACATACATCTCCAAGCGATCATTCCACTCATCCAATTGGAGCCACCGGGATTAAGGACTGCTTCAAAAAAGTGTGGCTGCTTGTCAGATGGCAGAGCACAGATGATGTGTACCCCGGTGGACATAGGAACTGCGAGGGAAGGGAAACACAAGTATGGATCCTTCTGAGATAAACAAAGGTGAGCAAAATGACTCTCGAGGTGGTGCGTGAGAAATGGCAGATCTGAAGGGCCTGTGATGCAGATGCCCGGGTGGGTTGTCCATGACGTTCCTGTTGTAGATGGTGGGATGCACTGTGGCCGACATTGATATCAATATCATCGTCCAGATGCGCCGTTTGTGATGAGGCTTTCGTACGCTGGAGGTGAATATGATTGTCGGGCTGCAAATTTGATGTCATTGCAGTCAGTCACCTGTACTGGTGCTGAATCACAATCGATATCTGAGTGCGGTGACTGCGATGAGGGAGTAGATCCGTTATTAATGGTGCTCACGGAGTCGGGCTCGCTGTAAGCCGGGAGGTCGATATTAGCGGGGGTGGCGTGACAGGAAAGGATGCGAATGGGGAAATTGACGGTAATTTTCTGATGTTTGCGATTTAGGGTATCATCAGGGTCTGGAAGGTCAAGGAACATGGTGACCTGTGCTACAAATCAGCAGTTTGCATCGCAGGGCTGTCGTAGGAGACTGGACGTGCCTTCATCCAGTGGCGGACTTGGATATGGCTGGATAGGGTGTCGACGTGGATCCGGTCACTCTCTTTCATTATATCGCAGCTGGGTAACTGAACCATGAAGTCCCAAGTTGTTGGGGCGATCTCCGTTCGAGCTTCTGAATTATTAAGGGTGTTGTCTTGTTGGGCTATCGTTACCTGCGGAGCATCTTTCTCATGCTTGTTATCATGGGGTTTTCCGGCCAAGAAAGTGTGTACTGAGGAGCCAGGAAAAGCGCTAGACATGGTACCGCCTTCGTCTCTCTCGAGCAAACGTATAGACCTGAGAGTTCGGGACGGAAGACATTTCGAGTCGCTCGCGAAACGTTCGACTTCCTCCGTCAGAATTATCTCGACCCGGAGGCACCGAACAGTCGCCAACGGGGTAAACGTAAATGTGATCGGTATCCGCGAGCCAAGGGCAAACCATTTGCCTGATATAACGATTTCATACCGAAGGCAGTTCTCCCGGACTTTTCGATGCACTATGGGCTCAGTCCGTTCAACCGAGTCTTCCCCGGGCACTCGAACCAGCGTTACCTCCTTCGTGCCCGAAAGGTTGGGACACAACCACCCAACCCGCCCCACCACAGCTTCTAATTCCCACCTCACGCTGCCGTATTGAACATTGATGGATGCCGGCATGTCATTCCCAATGGGCAACTCGAACTCGTAGACATATTCCCCGGGCTGGAACAGCTCAAAACCGGTTGAATCGGTGGTAGAGTCGTTTTGTAAAGTCCGTGCGCCTCGAGATTTCTTCCTGTTTGGTTGAAGTGAGAGACGCCTGTTGATAAAACCTCTCAGCTCCCCCAAGTCTAATGATGACCTTGTGGCATCACCTAAGGGGTTTCTAAACCGTGCGGGCTTCTCGGTCGAGTGCCGGGCAGTTCCCCGCTCATAGAGGCTGGCGGAGTCTGCGGACATGGAACGTCCTGCTGGTCGAGACTGAGCGTCAAAGAAGATCCATGCATGCTCCATCCGAGATTTCTCTTCTGAGAACCTTCGGTGTTCGGGTGGGATTCCTAGGGGTTTTCGAGTTAGAACTCCTCAAGTTCCTAGCCATGACAGTGCCAACATCTCGGCGATGAAGATTAGGATTGGCGTAGCTTTGCTCATACCATCAGGCCAAATTGTGAGGGCTTTGCCACTGAATCTAAGCCCTATCGATCTGATCTTTGTAGCTTTGTTTACTTTTACCAGCAAAGTACCTCTTAGCATCGCTGTGCTATGCTCTTGTTCGTCGTGGGCCTCAAAACCGCGCAGGAATAGAGAGGGCTCCGCTAGCCTGATGGTTATAGAGAGCGCCTTGGAAGACGCCACGGGTGTGATCTGCATTGCAGCTTTGTTGCAGATGCAGCATTTCGCTGACTGTGTAGGCTTCATCTGAGGAATTTGACTAGCCACTGCGCTTCAAGGCCACACCGAAGGTTGAAGGACGATTCCAATAACTGCAATACCGTAAAGCCAACGACGCCGTATCAATCAGTGCTTCTGCTATGGCTGATGGGCGTCAGAAAACATTCTTGACTTACTGACATCTCTTAAGTAATTCCAGTGTGAAGCATTTGAGATGGAACGCGGCAATCTACCCATGGTAGCCGGGATACGTCAAAGCGATCGTGGTATCTTTTCTTGCCGGCCATTTCTTTTTGGATGTGTATTGCATGAGTCTGCAAGAGAGTCATTAGCGGACAACGGTCAAGCTTGCCCAAGATGATCGACAACCACTTTCTTCCCGCTCAACCCGAGCCCAATAACACAAGGACAGCATCACAGAGGATCAACACCGTCTCTGTGCACTCGGAGATAAGATAGCTCTGATTGACTAGTGGCAACGGTCATGACGATCGAACCAGTACCAGAAAGACAGAGTACTGTAGACAGAGTAGACAGAATGTCGAACTTCCAAAAACAGACCACAATGTCCAGAACGGTGCTCTCACACTGCGGGGAGGAAGGTAAGGTACGGTACCTAGGCAATCATGATGCCGAGACCCGTCTTTACCAGGTATTCGTAAGTGTTGCAGTTTTCTAGACCCTTTTTGAGTAAGGTAGAGTAAATTCTGAACATGATGACCAATTCTTGGATACGGGTGCTTTCTTCTCACATCCAAGCCTCCTGTCAATTCATGTCGAAGGAGCGCTGCCCGAAATGAGAGCTACAAATATGAGGTTCCACCGTTTTTTGCTCCGGTAACCCCAACCACCAGAATCTGTATGCTGAACACATACAGCTTGCGATGAGAAGTCAGCGTCCTTGATGAATTGTGTCTGCACTTTCGTCATTGAGCAGGGTCCCTCTTCGTCTTGCAGTCAGTTTCGTGAAGATCTGCAAGATATCTTTTGGAGACCAATAGTCCCACAATGAGACCGCTACCTGTGCTATTTAAAGGGCTAGTGTTCCTAGTTATCAGCCGTAACATAGGAGCATGAGGCTCCGGCCCCCACTCAAGCACGAGAAGCAAGCGGCAGAGATGACCTTAGGTAAGCTCCATAAAGGCCTGCTTTCAGGTCTGAACCAACGATTGACTGAAATGATTGGCAATTCCACCTGAAGGGGCCCGTAATGTACGCGGCAGCCTTATAAGGGTCAGGACTCCCCGCAAACGGTCGACCCTCAGACATTTTGTCTTCAGAGAGAGCAGTTGATCTTCCTTACGGATGGCCACGCTTGACGTACATTTGGAAGCTCCACCTAAAGCTACTCGAAACGTCCTTGGTCAGCCTGATGCTAAATTTATATTTAACAAGACAATTGCGGGTCATTATCGTACTGGCCGTGAATATGAGAAAGTTGGGGTTTTGCTCCTCACATGGGAGAGCGATGATATGGACTGCAAAACTCTAGAAGTACGTTTCACCAACAATGATCCAGGGGTATCTGCTAAACAATGCTGGGATCAAGGTCAAACGCCTCCAAGAGATATTTGAGAAGAGATTTCACTATACCACCCAAACCTTCGAAATACCGTCGGAGAAGTCTGAGACGGGGTTGCAGAGGAAAATCGCGGATTTCGCCCATGAGTACAATGGGCCAAACAATTTGATGATTTCTCTACTACAGTGGCCACGCTTATACTGGATTGGAGACTCAGGCTTTGAAACTTGCAGCGTTCGTGATGATTCTACATCCCCCAAAGGGGTTGCTATTCTGACATATGCGCCTCTGTAGGAAATCAGTAGGCGACGAAGATGGCGACCCCCGGGCATTCTTCAATGATATACTATACACTCTGCGCCTACCGGACACTGACATATTCGTTATCATTGACTGCTGCTTTGCAAGCAAAGCTTTTGTTAATGGAGAGATGGGGAAGCGCAAATTTGAGCTTCTGGCATCTACATCGCAAACGGAGTGGGCGCTCGCGCCAAAGCATGAAGTCGCCACGAATCGTTTTCTTCGTAATAATCTTGAGCACACTGGAGCGGACAACGGCAGGGAGGTTGACTTCAATATACTCTTATTAGACTTCATTCGGCTCCAATCCGTACCACGTTGTTACATCTGTATTTGTATCCGTACTGTTACTCGATTCCTTACGCATTCTCCAGCACCTCTGCCCCTTAAATACCCGGGGCCGAGCATGTCTTTCTTCTCTAGATTTCCTACCCGTTCTATCTTCTAGAAACGCGTTACGTAAAAGAACCGACCTGAATGTATACCTGTCCACAGATACTGCGCCGTCTTGGTCGTCTTCCTTGGGAACCTCCTGCCGCCAGCGACGGCAGCCCCGCCAGCATAAGCTTGAACGGGCAACTACTCAAGTCGTCGTACCGCGTTATGAAAGTTGAGACGTGGTCCGTGTGGTGTGTCGCACCAGTCGATTTTCTGGGTGCTACTCAACGGGTGGACGGGACAGCAGGGCTGAAGACGGATCACACGCCTGAAACATGTCTTGGAGCCTTGCTTGAAGGCAATCTTGGGGGCTGCGTCACCTCTTGTGCCAAGAGCCGTTACCATGGACGTGACACCGGGGGTCTGGACTCTTGGAAAATGTCGTCGGTGTTTAGAAGAGGTGGCCAGGGCTGGCGGCTCCGGAGGGCTGGCGGTTGGCTGGCGGGACTACTTAGCAGGATAGGGGGCCGAAGAAGCACATATGTGTGTGTATAGTACTGAGGGACGTATAATACTGGAATATGACATAAGTTGATAGGGGCAAATACGATATCGTGCACACTACCTGTTCAATTCATTGATACCCGGGATCCTAAAATCTCGGATGTTAACTTTGTAGGTCGTCCGCACTGTTCATGGTCGTTGAATGGGATTGAATCTTACACAAAGGTCGTTAAAGATCAATGCTTCTGAATAATGGGTGTAGCATTCGATCGCTTCAGTGAAAGATGAGATAAATGTAGAAGAACTTGCAATGCTCCTTCAGCAAAGTATACGGTCCTTTTGCAATGATTTGACTGCTTCTCACCCGTATTGACGACAAGATCTCGATGCTAGAGCAGCTATGTAGTTAAAGATCAGACCAAACTGGTCAGAGCACCGATATCTGAATCCTTGAGAGATAGCGCTATCTGTCGTTGACTCGAAATCTGGGTTGGGGTCTGACCTCGGCTTCTTGCGCGACAATGTTTACATCTAGACAAGCAACAGAAACGCATCCGACATCAACACCCGTTGCTCAGTGGCATGGTACCATTGCTCCCTGGCATAGCTTCAAAACTCTCCTCGAACTTGACAAGACGCCCAGTTGAATCTATGACTTTTCCGTACGGTCAATCACCCTTATAAGTTGCTGCATTCCGCTGCCAAATGGACGCCTTGCCAGGCTACACCCCTGTGCGACGACGACCGCGACGACCATTTGCCGACCATTCGCCCCTTCACGCTCAAGTGCCATGGACTACAGCACGATGCAATCGTCTTCTACGCCCCATAGCGTCCAGAATACTTCTACTTCGGAAAAGCAATAACAAAAAGCCGAGTATCCCAGTTGCGGAATACCCGACTTCCCAATCTCCCAGGCCAGTGGGCAAGTCTAGGAAAACAGCACCGTCACAGGAATATTGCTCACCGATCAGATGCTGCGCTGTGGCGGAAACCAGTGCAAAGGGTGATCCGGAATGGGTGCCAAGTCCCGTTATGAGAAGACGAGTCAAACACAAATACTCTAGCCGAACAACGGGGAATCAAGTCCACAAAAAGAACTTCGAGGAATCACATCTGCCTTGCTCATTGCCTGGCGAAGTGACAGTCGCAACGCCGATCATCACTCAGAAAGCCCGCCCATACGCAACCGCACAAGAGGCAGCAGGAGATATAATAGCTCCAGATCAGGACCACGGGTCCGGCGTACATGCGGCGGAAGGGAGGAAACGTCGGAAGCTGGAGAACCATTCATCAAGGATATGTGAATTGGACCCGGTGCCCATTGACATGAGACAAAAGCTGAAGAAAGTCGTTACACCGTCGCGTTGGATGCTCATAGATGGATTGTATAATGGACTCGATGCGCTTCTGAAAGGCACAGAGAAGTCCACGCGACCACAGAACTGCGGTGCGCGCTCGTTGTTCTCCGTATGCCTTCGGAGGGTACCGGATTACATTGCAGCGGAACAATCCTGGCATGAGTCTCAAGACGATGACGATGACGTCGATGTTTGTTCTGAGGTGTATAATCATCTAGAGAACATGGGGTCGACAAGTGACGAAGGTTGGAAGCCTCTAAGAGAGGTAGTAAGAGCTCATGGAGTGGCGATGCTAGGTGATGCGATAAGGGAAGGCTTGATTGACCATATTGTTGGACGCGGGCTAGTCTTCCTGTGCATCCATGCTCTGGCGTTCGACGAGGCCGAAGACCTGCTTGACTCCTCTATCTCAAGCCTGGATGTTGTCTCTCGCCCTTCAAGCGTTTACAGCAAACTCTTCGATAGCAACGCGACTGCATGCCTGGGGACCCTTGACGTATTCGCGAGTCGGTCAGGCTGTCATGGCTTCCAGTTTCGGCAACTCGAAAGGCTCCTGCGCACTCGACTTTTACCAATCGAATGGGTGGCTACTACCGAGTTTGCCCCTACATGGGGCCGTGTGGTCCAGTCAATTTCGCACGGTGACCAGGATTACAGCGATGCCGCTCAATTGCTCATCACCGCTGTCATGCTTGCTTGCGGGCTAGCTGATCGATCTGCATCGAGCTCAACACAGAAAGATCGTTTGACCGGGTGTAAAGGAAAACGGGGATCTATTGCGGAACCTGCAATGCCTTTCACGGATAGACTGACAAAGACCGGAGATGCGGACGCTGGCCTGAGTAGTGCGTTGAACAACACCATCTCGAGTCTTATGGCGATCATGTACGCTATCAGTATCACTCAACGTGACAAGACTCAAGAGGAGCATCTTTTCAAGCTGCCAGGTTCGAACAAATCTGCATGTGCCCTACTGGAAAGGCTGAATTTGGAAATTCTCCGAAAGTTGGACTTAACGTGTAGATTCAGCAGCAACGATATTATCTCTACAATCTACCGCCGACGAACTGTCACCGTCTTCCTAGTTTTACTCTTGGTCGCGCAGGAGTGGCAGGGGTATCAACCGGGCTTCCTGGAACCCAGATCATCAAGGATCCTTGACAACATAGCAGCCCTGACTATATTATGCGAACACAACGAGCCAGAGACAGCGAGTCAGGTGGCAAACGTGGTGTTGTCCGTCGCCCGATGCTGTGCAAAAGCATCACCCGGCCAGGAATTTGACCACCTTCAGAAACTCACTAATCGGCTAGCATCCATAGCCAGCGATAAGGCTATAAGTAACGAACCACGGCAGCTGTTTGCTTGTTTCGCTTTGACAACTGCCAAGGACTATGCGCAGGACACTGGCAATCACTGGCATATCGAGTGGGCGTTAGAGGTGGAAGAACGTGTCATGAAGGATAGTCATGTGTCTGTACGGAATTTTGCGAAGACACCGCACAAGAGTGACGGGGATCCTCCTGAAGGCTACAGATGGGAGGAGGGGATTTGTGAATGGATTGCAAGGACTCCGAAGATCACAAACGAGGAGCCCAGTGCCTCGCATGAGCTCTCTGATTTGTTTAGCAAAGATTATCGTCAACCGTGCCCGCAACTTCATCGAGAGGCTCCTCCTGTCAACTCCAAGGCATCAACAATACGATCGGAGGACACGTCTCATGTGATCTCAACTCGTGGTTCGAAAAGGGCAGCGAACAGCCTCGCAAAACAAGACGGTACTCATATCTTCACCACGCAGCACGCTAACACTGCGGGTCGTATACTCCGTATACTGCCACAACTACGCACGGATGGACAGGCACGGTCGTTGCGCACGGATATACCCGATGCAGGTCCCAACGGCAGCTGGAAGTTGCATGCGGACAAGCATGAAGACGAGCTTGCCGCGTTCGACTCCTTTGGAGAGCAGTCGAAGTCGCGAGGGTGGAAGCGAGGAATCACCGTTCTGGGATCGGCCCGTCTCTCGCAAAGTCGGGGTTCGAGGCAGGCCCTGAGAAGGTCCAAGTGTCAGCCCTTGCGCTTTCAGCCTGCTTTGCGCCAGCCTATGGTTGTGGGTGTGGCTTTGGAGGACGAGAGCGAGGATGAATTGGGTATGTAAGTCGAGGTTTTGGGATTTGTGCGTACGGAGGCGTTCTTTGGACTCCTTGTCATTAGATATCCATGGGTACAGGCATTCTGGGTTTTTTGATATCGATATTGAGCAGCCCCTTGGAATATTCTAGAAGGTGGAGGTTACTTGAACGGGTCCAGGGGTACCCGGGGCCGTCGTGCTAGGATACGTCGGTGTCGTTGAGTTGTTTTGGCAATTTTGGAGTTTGTTTTTCTTTCATTCTTGATAAGCAGTGTGATGCTACCTTAATATCTGATAAATCAGGGTATCCGCTGAGAGGAACGACCGCACGTGGGCAGCTATCGACCTGGTAGGGCCTGGCTCTCACTCTCAAAGTTTATCACTCTCACCTACTGGGTTGATTGATAATGTTCAGGTGTTGATAGAGTTAATAAAGTGATCTCTTCTTGCACCTCAGGGGCCTCGTTTGCGAGGGTGCAGGTCTTTAATTTGAGGCATGGTGACATCAGTCGAAAGTCACTGGGTGTGCGATATTGGTCGATCCCGTCCATTGGGAAGTGCCTAATCGATTCGATCCGTCGTCGACGCCTCGCGGTAGCTCCCGCATGCTTGTGTTCCATGCAGGCAATAATCTAATATACCTAAGGGTAAGGTGCAGTACCTTGCCTAGTAGGTCAGAAGCTGCCTAAAGTCCTTGGGTATCTTCACTCCACCTCGTCCGTTCATGATAGATCAATGACATCCTCACCGCTACAGATTTGATCAGAGCTTCAGAGCTGTGAAGCAATCACCCCGGCCTACTCGCCTAGCCCGGGGATGCCTTGAAGAGGAAACGCGGTACGCGGTGCAGGGCGTCGATGTCAGTCTTGGAAAGGATTAGATAGATACGAATCCTTACCTTATTTTGACGGGCTGGAAGGTGTATCACCGTCGATTTTCCCCTGGTAGATAACGAAATTCGGCCGCTGCTACGGAGCCATGTCTCGTTCACTACGGTTCCTTGCAGCCGTCCCTTCGCTACTAGGGCTGAGAAACGGCGTCTTCGAAGTGGGGTGGACGCAGAAGGCAATTCGGCACCGACGTTTGGGGGTTCAAACCACCACAACATCGATGTATCCGTCGGAGTTAGAGAGGTAGGTGAAGTGTGCATGGCAGGAACAAGCCCCGAGATTGGTCGGTGACTCCATCTCAATTCGGCATCTCTGAAAGATATTTCATGCGGTGTCCGCCCCCTGTGCTCGCAAGAAGCAAGATAGTAGTCGTACGTACCTTACCTACTCAACACGGTAACATGCACGCCATCAGAACGATCCGAGGTCTCGGGCCCGATAGCAACGGAGAATTCATATGGGTGGACACTGTAAGGTACCCAAGGTAATAAGGTGTAGTATGAGTTTCGAGGTGGTGTTCGAAATTACGGGAGTCCATTTTCATTTGTTGCGTCCGGGGGTTACGGGGTCGTCATACTGTAGTCGTGTCAACTCCCGGAGGGCACTACAATGAGATTGAGATTGAGGGTGAGGACTGAGGAGGTTGATATCAGCGACAAGTATCTAATTAATTGTGGAACTGATCGTGTCGCTGAAAAGTAGGTACATTACAGCCAGAGTACCTAGTGTGTTTACACAAATTTCGGGATGAGTTGCATAAGGTGAAGCAAGGCAATGAATATCAAATGAGATGAGAATCAATGATCAATGATTAATGATTAATGATTAATGATTAATGATTAATGATTAATGAAGGTCGACGGGGGTTGTTTCAAGTCAAGCGCTTCCGTGCCGGGGGCAGATCCAGATCCAGATCAAGGACGAGAACGAGAACGAACTCGCTAGTTAACTTAGTTACTGTAACGTTAACGTTAAGCTGTCTCCGCCTCCTCCGTCTCCGTCCTAACCTCCCTCCTATGAAAGAATCCATTCTAACTACCTGGCATCCAAGTGATCGCATCTTCTTTCTGCTCTTTCTGCTCTTTCTCTACCTTATCTAGTTCTTCGTTTGTTCAAGTTCAGTTCATCCACTCATTCATTCACTCCTTTAGTAGCTACCCCTCCACCTTGCCTCAGGTATTATCTTCCAGTACCTCTCCCACTCACTCTACCTTAACCCTGTCTCCTTCGCCAGACCTACCTTACTTGATCATACAGTATCTCACAATGCCTCAACCTTGACAATGTCCGACATAATCCTCCTTCTTTAACTGAGTACCTAGGGGTACCAGCTACCTTAGTCTCTCATTCAACCCTTGCTCTACCTTCCTTTCTGAATCCTTCGAGCTCTCCCCGGGAAACACCTCTGGTTAGGTTCGCCCGCTGGTAGACAGACAGTTCTCTCTCTACCTTATATACCCTCTCCCACCACGCTCATACCGAAACGGATTGCTGTCCCACCTGTTGCCTCGTGGACCGTCTCACGCGCTGACTTGGGAATTCTTCCGCCGAGGGAAAGACGCTTCTTGATCAGTCTCGTCAACTTGACACCTCGTCGACGCAATTACGATCCATTCGGCAGACTCGTGGCCGCAAGCATCATGCATCCGCAATGTTCACCGTGGCTACTGCTGGTCGCTGCCACGCTGGCATCGGGCGCTGAGGTGCCATCGAAGGATTCCTCGCCGGCAGAGATGACAACATGGACGTTCGACATGCGCATCTTGATCTGTCTCGCAGCCGTCGTCGGTGCCCTGGCGCTCTATCGAGCCATCGTTCTCTCCGTCCACTACGTCCGCACACTTACCTGTCTCAACAACCCGACCCAGAAGTACTTCATGATGCCCAATTCGCTGTACGCTTCCTTCAAAGAACATGTTCTCTACGCAGCAACGTTTCGCAAGCGCCACAATCAGGAATTTCGCCTATCCTCGGCTTTGCACATGGGCGTGCTTCCCACTCGGTTTCAGTCCGTCTTTCTTGCCTGTGTCCTTGGCTTGAATGTGGCTTTCTGCCTGGTTGGCATCGATTTTCACCAACCTTATGTGAAGACGCTTGGCGTCCTCCGCAACCGAGCCGGGAGTCTTGCCGTCGTCAACCTCATTCCTCTGGTCGTGCTGGCCGCCCGAAACAACCCCCTCATTGCGTTATTGAACATCTCGTTCGACAACTTCAACCTGGTCCATCGCTGGTTCGGTAGGATTGCGGTGGCGGAGGCTGTCGTTCACATGCTTGCCTTGGGCGCTGCCAAGGTCCACCTCAGTAAGTGTTGCTTCATGTGTCATGATAGGCCGCTGATAGGTATTAGCTGGTTGGAAATCTGTCCAGGCAGCAATCAGTGATTCCCAGCTGATCATGACCGGGTTTATTGTATGTTATTCTGTCTGCCTGGATAGGGTTGGTCGACTGACATAGGGTTCAGGCCGCCGTTGCATTCGTCGTGATTTTCTTCCAGTCGCTGTCGGTTGTCCGGCATGCGTTTTACGAGACATTCTTACACCTGCATATCGCGCTGGTCGTCTTGGCTCTCGTTGCTTTGTGGTTCCATTTGAAGGACCGATCCCAGCAGCAATTCCTGCTCGTCGCCATTGTGCTGTGGGCGGTCGAGGTAAGTGGTCAGACTCTGGGACACAGACCACATGATTTATTCTCTACAGCGTTTCACTCGTCTCGCCACCCTTATCTACCGCAATGTCGGGAGAGGCGGAACAAAGGCTGTCGTCGAAGCGTTGCCCGGAGATGCTTTACGGGTGACTCTGAAGATGGCCCGCCCTTGGACTTTCCGACCAGGTCAACATATGTATCTGTACATGCCTACCATAGGGATGTGGACCAATCATCCTTTCTCCGTGGCTTGGAGTGAAGAGGAAGACAACCCCACTTCGGAGAAGGGACTTGCGATAAGCCGCCAAGATATCCTCGCGTCAAAGAGAACAGAAATGTCCCTTATCATCCGTCGCCGGACTGGCTTTACCACTTATCTGCATCGAAGAGCTGAGCGGGCCGTTGATGGAAAGCTTATTGTCCGTGCTTTCGTCGAAGGACCGTATGGTGGTTTGCATCAGCTACAATCATACGGCACCGTCATGATGTTTGCTGGCGGCGTCGGCATCACCCATCAAATCCCACACGTTCGAGAGCTGGTTGCTGGGTTCTCGAATTCTACCGTTGCTGCACGGAGGGTAGTGCTTGTGTGGATTGTCCAGAGCCCTGGTGAGTTACGCTCCTTTCATCTGTCTTCCTCGAATCGTTTTCTCACAACTGTAACAGAACATCTCGAATGGATCCGTCCCTGGATGACGACGATCCTCGCCATGGACAACCGCCGAGAAATCCTGCGCATCCTCCTCTTCGTCACCAAGCCCCGCTCGACCCAGGAAATCCATTCTCCATCCGCCACGGTGCAGATGTTTCCCGGCCGGCCCAACGTCGGCACTCTGATCGGACTGGAAGCGGACAAGCAGATCGGCGCCATGGGAGTCAGTGTCTGTGGGCCCGGTGCCCTGAGCGATGACGTCAGACTCGCAGTCCGGCAACGACAAGCTTACAGCAATATCGACTTTGTTGAGGAGTCGTTTTCGTGGTAGGGCGAGTGCTTGTCTTGGATGTGGTCGTTGCGGATGGATATGACCGTCATATACGGGCGGATTGGGACCTGGCTGCTTTGCACTTCTCACTTGGTGCTTGTTCTCTTCTTGAAGTGGAGTCGATATCTACACAGCGTTATCATTAGCGTTTGGTATGTTCGATTCTCGACGGCACGCAATCTGCGACCTTTTTGACGTAAGGATTTGGGTAGAACAAGGAGGAGTCTCACACACGGCAGAGATGGACCGGGCGACTACAGACGATAGAGGAGTTGGACATGGATATGGACAGGACACGAACAGACGGGTTGGGATCCATGTGCGATATGAAGATAGATAGATAGTTAGAGAAGATCATCTCACGCTCCCTCCTGCTTCTTTGCACACGCCCTGGCTGCGAGTAGAAGCGAACGTGTACCGCTCCGCACGACGTGTACCGGGAGCTGGATCTCAACCCATTCGGTCTTCAAACCGCCAACAATTTGACGACAGCCAAAGTGCAAGGTACAATTAACAAATCGTCCGATCCACAGCACCGTCGCCGGTCCAGAACCGGCACTCCACCCTTCCCCTGCCCTATCCCAAGTATCTCATCCCATCTCATCTCATCCCATCCCAAGCGCAACGCCGTCCTCTGCCCGCCACCATCTCCGTCCCTCCCCTCCCCTCCCCTCCCCTCCCCTTCCCTCGCCTCGCCCACATCGTCCCTTGCCTGAGATGGATAATCTAAGATCCCTGACTCCGCTACGGTACGCAACGGTACCCTTTTACATCCCGGCTGCCTCTTCGTTCGAAGCCTTCCGTTTGCGTGAGGATTGGGAATGGGAATGGAGATGCTCGTTCGGGCCCTCGAAGACATATCTCGCGCTCTCTCTCTCTTTATAGCTCATCTTTCTCTCTGTAGCTTATCTTCTTTCTTTTCTTCTCTCTTTCATTCCATCTTTCAGTACAGCATCCGCCCCTCGAGCCCTTCCCCAGCTGCGCGAGTACGGGGTCGGGTGCTGGCATGGCAGGTGTGGGGTGTGGTGGTGTTTGTTGCTGTTCGGCTGGTCGGGGAGCGGGTAGTGGGTGAGGGTGGTGGGATTTGTGGAACGGGAGGGGATGGGGGGGGAAGGGGAGGGGAGTTGGGCGAGACGGGACGGGACGGGATGGGATGGGATGGGGTGCTGTGTGGGAGGGTGGGTGGAAGGAGAGAATGTGAGGGCTGAGGGGCAAGGCGGCAGATACTATAGCGGAGGAGAGGAGACGGGATTGAGAAGCAATGTTAGGAGGAGGGTGGGTCGAGGTGAGATCGGCAAGATCAAGATTGACATCTACATTGCAAAAGCAAAGTCACCCATATCGCTGGTCCCCGGTCTGGTCCCGTTGGAGGTTATCAGATTGATTGTCAGAAGACGTGAACAGGGAAAGCCACAGTACGAATCAGCTAAGACGACCGTGACTTTCCTCCCTTCATTCCTTGCCTCTCTACCTCCCCTCCCTCTTCTGTCCGTAAAGACCGACTTCGACACGAAATGAAGCCACGGTGCGATGCAGTTAAGATGACCGGGCCTTTCCCTCCTCTTTCTTTTTCGGGTGTGTATAGGAGAAGCGTCAGTCGAAGAAAAGAGTAAAGACCACCTAGGAAAGAGAAAGAGACGGTGCGATGCAATGAAGATGACCGTCTGTCTCCTCTTCCCCTTCCTCCTTTCCCCATCCCTTCGCGTTCTCGTCTTGGGTAAAATGTATGATTAAAAATGCTAGCGTGATCAACATGCCTGGTGAAAAAAAGAATGTTGATAAAATGCTGTGAGGGCAGCTGAAGTTTCCCTTGGTGTTGAGAGGGGGTTATGGATAACGATAAAAAGAGCGCCGGACCGAGCCAAAACAGCCGCCGCGACGAGGCGCGTGTTCGAGGTCGTTACGCGTGGTTGATAATAAAGTTGAAAACGCCATGCGGGTGACACTTATCCAAGTCCGCAATGTCTCCCGCCGCAGATGATTATGCCGGGATCGCCGCCGCAGCTCGAGTCCACCCCCACCATCCGTGATTGTAAACTCAGTTGCCGATGCCCGTGCCCCAGAACGCCGCGTAGTAAGATCATACAGAACTCAGGCGGAGCAAAGCTTCGACCGCCTCCCTCTCCTGTAAATCAGACCCAACGCCAAAACCATTGATGTGTGAATATCCCACGTGATCGTGAGTTTGTTGAAAAGTATATGCCGACGGCATCTGCATCGATTTGGCCAGTGCCGATGATGCGGGACCACCACCGCTGCGGTCGTTCGCATATGTATGTGTGAAAAGGTGAGTGTTCTTGTAGTTTCTACCGCCCCCAGACGTTGCCGTCGGGTAAGAGCCTTGTCTGAGGGCGGCAGCTCCGATGTTCGCCCAGTCCTCCTCGTCCGTGACGTCGCCAATGTCTTCGTCGACAATGGGGCCATCATCCGGAGCTTCGGAGGAGGTGCAGGATTCATCGCCATCGAGAGACATCTTGTCCGCTTCATGTTCAAGCATCGTGACATCCTCGTGGTGGTTAATGTAGTCCATCTCTTCGTCGTAAGAAAGCACAATCGAGTCGCCATTCGTGCCTGTCTCTGGTTGAAGGGTTTTGTTTCTGTTCTGCCAGTTGCCTCTGTGCGGTATCTCCATACCGACTCCGGTGTACGATGAAGGGGCGCTGGGCGGGGGTGACGGGTTGCCCACTGGCCGCGCACCTTGACGACGTGAGTTGTGGCTGTCCCTTGCTGGATGTCCCGTCAACTTGGCATCCCATCGACCCCAGCCGACCTTCTCGAACTCCACATCACCGTTCACTCCGCCTCCTTCTCCACCGCTGGATCGACCTTCGAGGGCACCCACGACTAACCTTCGAGCCTTCGCCGGAGGTATGCTCGCGAAGCCAGGCACGGAGGTTGACAGATAGCGCATGACGTGACGAATGGCCAACGGACCGTGCGCGAGGAGAATGTCAGGCAGGTGATGCTTCGCCAGCAAGCGAGGAGTAATTGCCCCGACCGTGTCTAATTCAGCAATGCCACCGCCACTGCCAATAGGGGCGAAGCCATGCTGCGGTTGATCCTGGCTTTTCGCGTGGTCCACCGCGTCCTGGAGGTCGATGTCCGAGTCGACATGGATCGGAGCCGATGGGGCTTTCGTGGCCACGTTGTCGTGGGCTTTGAAGCCGTGCGGTGGAAGAGAAGGGGAGATGGAGTTGGGAGGGGTAGGGAGCATGGCAGGCTGCTTGTTGGTCGGGAGAGATTTGGCCGCCACAGCAGCAAAGCTACCTCTGCCGGTGAAGAAGCTGCCGTCGCGCGGCTTGGGAATGTCGACGGAAGCTGTCTTGCCCGCAAAGGCAGCAGCAATGCTGGAGATGTTGTTCACAGAAGCCATTTCGTTCTATCGACGTCTTGAAGGTTTCTCTTTGAAGCATGAGTCAGCTCAGTGCTCTGGACCCAAAGTGAGATGACGGTTCGAAGGACGTTAGAAGGCGCGGTCGGCTTTCTTTGTTTGACAATCAGATGATGACTCACATCGCTGAGCGAATGGAAACCGACGGACTTGAAGCGACAGAGGTAGCAGTGTGTTGGAAGCTGAGCTGAGCTGTGAAGAGTTGCTCCGAAAAGCTGGAGCGACGAGCGTGCAGGATTACTGACTGACTGATAACGCGATCGATGGACTTCTGTTGTTTGAGCAGAAGTGGAAGGGAAGCTTCTGAACAGATGAAGCAGGGAAGGGGTCAAGTATGAGTAGTTGTAGCTGTAAGTGTAACTGTAGCTATAGCTGTACCTTGTTAGAAAGAAACAGCTCGGATGATAATGAAGGAGTTGGCCTGCGAAGTTGCTCTGCGAATGGGTGTGATGAGTGGGATGAGCCTGACACCTGATTCGTTCACCAGACCCCCAAGACCGGAGCTGATTCAAGGCACAAGGCACAAGTCCCCGAGTTGTGCAATTCCAATCTAAGTTATGCAGGAAGGAACAATGGAAACCAAGGTTCAGCGGGAGTGGGGGTAGTACCAATACCGCCCCCGTATTCTACAGTCCGGGGAAATTCACCTATGTAGGTACCTAAGGTAGGTAAGGTACACATACCTTAAGTACCTAGATATGTAGAACGACTTCTTATTGTAGTCGTCGGGAACAGCACCGAAGTCATACCAGCACAGTCACTACAGCGACAGACTTGAAGTCAGTGTATCTCTTGTCTCGTCTCTTCTCTTTTCATTTCCGGTGGGACAGCGTGCGGACAATGGCACGAAAGTCTGTATTAGTATGCCTTGACTACCTCACGATACTAGTACGTGTACTCTGTTCTGTCCACAGACGAATGCGTACTCGGAGATCGAGAGCCCAGTCGTGTCACCAGGTAAAGGTATAGCCAATACTTCATATTCAATATTCGTGTGAGATAAGCTATCTTATCAGTAGCTACTCCGTATCTGCACCTAGGAAAGGAAGCGCGAGCGTAGTCTCGTCGAACATGCGGGGTGCAAATGCAGAGATCGCTACAAGTGGCTGAGAGTACCGAGTGGAGGTACAGACCATTGCTCGACGAAGTCACACCCCCACTTCTAGAGTATCATTTGTGTACCTTGGGTGTGTATCGCACGTATGGAGAGAAGACCGAAGCTCTGAGCGCCAGGCCGAAGTAGCCGATCGACGGTTGACAAACACTTCGAACAGTAACCGACATCGTTGGCAATCTCCAACCATGCGATGGTCAAGCAGCAATACCGAAGACGTATTTTCGACAGGCCTATCGCTGGGTTAGAGGGGAACTCCCAGGCTCATGGGATCTTTGCGAGGACGTACAGCTTTAAGGACGTCAATCTGCTGCTGGGTCTTCACAAAAACCTCCCGGTACTGCTCCAGAGTCTCGTGGACGAAGTCATTCCGGCTTTTCCTTCCAGCACAGATCTCTTTCATTTTCAACTCCATCTCTTTCCTCAGAAATGGCTTTCCCAGGCTCGTCTCGAACCTCATGTTGTCATATCCTTCAATGAGAGCAACCCCAAGATTCGTGGGAATAAACTCCTGCACGGAGCTGCCACCTCGTCCTCCTCTTCTCCCATCGCCACCCCTTGGCCGCGTCTCTACGTATCTGCGCTCTTTGATTTTGACAATGTGCTCAGCCATAGTCGCGTCGGTTCCGATCCCGTTAGCATCCATCAGGCTGATGAGTTCTGGCTCGGTGAGATATCCAGGCGGGCCTGTCTTGCCCTCCACGATGTTCGCTTCGGTCGGTTCGAACACCTCGCCGAGAGTGAAGCGCGGCAACTGCTGGCTGCTTTCCCATTTCTCATAGGGGTATACATCCAAGTAATTCTGCTCCAACACGATCAGCCCGCTGGTGTGGAAGCTTTCACGCCCATACTCGATTTCCACGCTCGTCAATTCTCCTTTCGCATCCTCGGAGCAGCACGCGAGGAAACGACGAACGACAAACTCGTAGACCCGCCGTTCCTCGTCGCGCAGTACGTTTCCCGCGACGTAGTTCACGGGATGAATTGGCGGATGAGCCTGGTCATTGTTCCGCCCACCGCGAGGCTGCTTGAAGTTGCCGTCCATCAGACTGCTCAACGGTCAATTCGGTAATTCCAGTAGAGTACTTATACTGGACGATGCATACCCTTGGGCATACTGACCCCAGGTGCGATCCTGGACTTGCTTCTCGACGAGCTTCTTCAAATCGATGCCTTTATCGAACTGATCCGTTTCTGTTCGAGGATAGCTTATCCAGCCCTTGGTGTAGAGTTCTTCTGCAATCTACCCAAACATCAACAGCCATATCAGCAACCATACCGATAGTGTATTCACCTTCATAACCTTCTGACTGTTCATGCGTAGATAAGTGCTACCTAGCTTTTGCAACTCAACAGTGGTCAGTGGTAGTGGTCTCCACTTGCTCGTTGGCCTCTTCTGCATATGTGAAACCTTCGCGGTCCTTGCTGTTAGACACCGCTCGAAGAAGATGACCACTGCCATACGATCGAATAGGTGTACACGTCTCCAAAGAAATCGGACATCGGTGTCATCACGACGATGCATGACTTGGATGGACCAGAAACTTTCCGGGACGAAGTTCTTCACTCGGAGGTAGCGATCAACGACGAAGCCCAAGGTGGGAAATTGACACGAACCTGCAGAACGATGAGATATGATGTTCAGATGTGGGAAGGGCTAAAACGATGAATACATACCATAGCTTATCATGAGTTCTTCCAAGGGACCACCCATAGTCTGAAGGCTGAGTGTCTGCAACCTGGTGAACGAGGCTCCAAGCCGTAGGTCGAGTTCGATCCGCGCCGCAACGGCATTGACCTGACGATCATCAAGCTGGATAGGATTGAGAGCAGCCTGGAAGACGTGGCTAATTACGTCAATACGCACACCAATTGCAGGGAAAGAAAGCACTCACGCCCTTTCCGTATTACTGAACCTGGCCCTCTTCACCTCTAATCTAGCATTGCCCTTGAAAGCTTGCTGTCGGACTTCGGCACCAATATGTTCTCCTTCTCGGTCACAATCGGTCCAAATGAAGAGTGCCTTTGCATATCTGGCCTGCTGCTTGATATTCTCCGCGATTGACGCTTTATCCTCGTGGCATATCAGCTCGAGAAAGAGTAAGGACGTAAGAGAAAGAACCTACTGGATCTACAGACTCGATGACTGGAGCATCAAACAGCTCTCCTGGACCGCAAGAGTGCCACTTCTTGTAGCGTTGTTCAAAATCCAAGCCATTCAGATGCCCGATCACGCTGGTCATAGTGACGCTGCACTGACCCCATGGTTGTGCAAAGGAAAAGTCGAACTCGTAGTTTTTTACATAGGGATTGCCATTTATGTTACGCTTGAAATGTTAACAGCGAATGCTATCTTGAGAGTTTCAAGTCCCACTCACCACGCGGACATTCTGACTTCCTCCTGCGAGATGATGTGCCACGGACTTGGCGATGGCCGGCTTCTCAGCGACGCAGAGGATCTTTGATACCATGGCCTTGACTCCAGAGGCCTACAAGCCTGGCCTTGCGCGAGATCAAGATTCCCATGACTCTGCGCGATTCTTGTGTGGATTCTGCCGCGTCGTCTGAATGCTCTCCTGATACTGCGACGCGTTGGAGGCACAAATCAAATCTATAGAAATTAGGTAAGCACTTCACTGGCCTGATCGCGGAGTTAAGGTTGATGCAAGGGGTTAGCTCTGCATAAGAGCGATCCGTTCCCGTAACCGATGACATCATGAAGTTGATATTGATATTTAAAGGAATTGATAAAGCGTCCACCACCGCAACATTACACGCAACGTTATCTTACAACATTCACAACCGCAAAGATGATGGGACTTCCAGTCATCAAGGCAGTCAGCGACTGTGCCGACTTCAGCAAGACCGTCTCGCCATACCTCCCACAGCTCTACGAGCTACCACAACAGATCCTCCAAACCATCACGAATCTGCAAGGACTCAAAGTCCTCTACGTATCGACCAACCCGTTCATCTCTGCATTCGCACTGTCTCTGTTCCTGGCTCCAATCTTCCTGATCGTCTCCGAAATCAACAAGAACTACTCCCAAGTCGATCGATGCTGGAGCTTACTCCCCACGGTATACAACGCCCACTACGCCCTCTATGCCCACGCGGTGGGCCTCCCGACACAGAGACTGGATATGTTGCTCGCATTCAGTACCGTGTGGAGTGTACGTCGCCCAGAACCATAGCGGTGACCACAGGCGCTGACGGCAGCAGGCACGTCTAAGTTACAATTACTGGCGCAAAGGAGGATATAGCAAGGGATCCGAAGACTACCGGTGGGCCATCCTGCGACAATACATCAGTCCAGCCCCCTTCTTCGTCTTCAACGTCGTCTTCATCTCCCTCGCCCAGAGCGTCAGTACCATTCCCCCCCCCCCCCCCAACCCCCACCCCTCGCACAGAACAGCTTTCTCACCTCGCGCCCGCCTCGCAGGTCCTCCTCTTCTCCGTCACCATGCCAACCTACATCATCCTCCTCGCCGCCCGTGTGACCGGCAACGACTCCCCCGCCGCCGACCTTATCTTCTCGGGCGCCCTCGTCGGCCTCGTCGGCCTCGCTTTCGTCGCCGACCAGCAGCAATGGAGTCAGTCCCCCGCCCTTTCCCTTCCCCTCCCATCCGTTTCCCCACACTAACAAACCCCCGCCCAACAGACTTCCAATCCGCCAAACAAACCTACCTCAAAACCTCCTCCCCGCCACCAACCTACTCCCGGACCGACCTCGACCGCGGCTTCAACGCAACCGGCCTGTGGGCCTGGAGCCGCCACCCCAACTTCGCCGCCGAGCAAACCATCTGGGTGGTGCTGTACCAGTGGGCCTGCTACGTCGCCCACTCGTATTTCAACTGGACGCTTGCCGGGCCCATGGCTTACCTCGCTCTCTTTCAGGGCTCGACGTGGTTGACGGAGAAGATCTCGGCTAGGAAGTATCCTGAGTATCGCGAGTATCAGAAGCGTGTTGGGATGTTTGTTCCCAAGTTGGGAGGGGGCTTGGAGAGCGGGGTGGGCGGGAAGAGGGCGGGGGTTGGTGGAGGGGCGAAGGGGAGGGAGTTGTGAGGGGGGTGGAGAGGGGAAGACGCCGGTGGTGGTTGCGGTTGTGGTTGCGGTTGTGTTGGGCCGCGGTGTTAGTCGACGGATTGATTGACCGACTGACCAGAAGGTGGCGGTCAATCGCGGCGGGGAACCGCGTTCCTCGCCGCTGCTTCCAAGTCGTTCATTCGTTGATTAGTATAAGTATAAACATCAATCATCAAAACCCGTATTTCCTTCTTCGAAGATCCGTTCATCTTTTGCATACTTCAGTCACAAAAACTAGGCATACAACATGCCAGCTCTAAGGCTCTCACTACGAATGCGATAGACATGGGCAATCATAAGGTATCTCATCAACAAGACGCCGTGTCTCGAATCTGAAACCCCACTAGATAGTGTCGGAGCGTACAATTAACTCCGTGAAGGATCCACCCTATCGAGCTAATTCAAAGCCACCACACCTCACGACCCAAGTCAGAAACCACCGAAAGAGCTAAGCTGTCTCCAAAGCGGTCTGCAATCGAAAGCCGGTTGCAAAAGCGGGTAATCAAGAAGCGCCACAAGAAAACGAAGCAACCACCTCCCCTCCGCCTCATTCGCTAACCACAGCAGCCGGCGAACGCAAGCACAGGTAATGAAGCTACCCAATCCGCACGCGCACAGCCCTATCAGAAACCAAGACCGCCACCCAGGCCGTCCGAAGCCATCACGCCATCAGCGCCCTCGTCTGTCATCTCCACACCCTCCCCTCTACCTCCACCACCACCTCCACTACCACCCTCACCACTTCCGGTCCTCCACATCGCCCCCCTCCACAACGCCATCGCCCTCCTCCTCCTCCGTAAGCCCACTCACATCCGTAAGCGGCCAATCGCCGTCGTCGTCATCAAACGCACCATCCGCACCAAACCCCCGTCTCCACCTCGCCCCACCATCCCTCTCCCATTCATCCTCTTCCTCCCACCCTTCCACACTCCCCCCTCGCTCGGACCGACACCCCTTCGGTGCGCCGCAGCTGTCGAAGCTGATTCGGTCCGCACTCACCCCCCGCTCGGACCGACACCCCTTCGGTGCGCCGCAGCTGTCGAAGCTGATTCCGTCGTCGTCGGTGTCCTCGTCGTCCTCGTCGTCGTCAGCATTGTCATATGGTTTCGGATGAAAGCTCTCGTGTCGATTCTCCTCGACGGGGAACGGGTCCGCGGGTCTCGTAGCGATGGCGTGATCGTCTGACTTGATGGTATCCAACTTGCCGGCGTGGCCGTACGCATCTTCATCTTGTTGCTGCGCTGGCTGGGGAGGGACTTGTGCCGGTTCGGGCGACAAGCTCGACGGTGCGCGCTCTTGCAGCCGGGGTGAGTCACGCGTCTTGATATCCTTAGTTTCACCCTTCAGAGCGTGATCGCTGACGATCCCGTCGTCGGACTCCGACCCGCCGCCTCGGAACATCGGCTCGTCGTCGTCATCCTGAAGTAATAGCTTATTCTTGCCGCCATCATTCCCGGCCCCCTCCCCCTTTACCCCCCCATCGCTCTCCTCCCCACCCTCATCCTCAACCCCAGAAACGATCTTAAACCGCCTCTCGCTCCCATCAATAAGAGCCATGACGTCCCGCCTCATATCGCGCTGCCATTTCGGCATGCTTTCCCCCCTCGGGATCTCCGGCCCACCCAGAACCGCCGTGTAGTCGCGGCGCATCATCAAATGGACCTCGTCTGCCTTATTGCTCATCATCTCCTCCAACGCGGTCATCATGCGGGCCAGGCGGGATCGGACCTCGTCCGTGCTCTGGCGGAACATGGCGAGTCGGGCCTCGTCCACGATGGAGACCATGGCGTGCTTCATGCGCATGAAGCTACCGGGGCCTTGTGCGGATGGCGTTAGTGATTGGGAGATGGGGAACACTCGTTGCGGAGGGAGTACGTACCGTTCTCCGCGACACAGGCGTTGTACGCTGGCACCATGGCGGTGGTGATGACCGGGATGAACTCGCGGTTGATGTCTTTCTGCTGCGTGTTGATGGTCTCGCGGACTGTGCTGGCGAGGTCCTTGAATATCTCCTCGTAGACACGCAGTTGCTGCTTAAGCATGTGGAGACCGGCGATATTGGCTCCGTTGAGGCGAGCACGCGTTTCGATCTCGCGGTGGAAATCATTGATGAGGGTGCCGGCGTTGCGCGCGAAGCTGGCCGTGACGGCTGGGGCACGGCGCGAGAATGCCCTTGATGAGTTTGGTCAGCGTCCAATTCAACGCATTGCTCGAGGGACGAGTACGTACTTTTCCCATCCAGGTGTGAGCACTTTCATCATTGGATCCGCACTGAACACTGTTAGTACGTCTCTTGCAGAGGACGTTCGAGAGGGGCAGAGCATACAGCGTAGCGTTCCAGTCCTGCATCGAGTGTCAGTCCTGGTGAATCATACAAAGCTCACTGGGGGCAAGGGACTCACATGTGGTCCTTGAGCATTCGCGTAAACGCCCCTACGCCTACAGAGGGCCTTGTAAGTTGCCCAATGGAATCCGCCAGCAGCGCGGTCGTCTCGGTTGACCGGTGCGCCCCAATGTGACGCAGTGTTCGTGGCTTCGTTGGTCGCATTCGTGGTGGCCGTCTCTGAGACCAGTCAGTATAGAGTCCTGCTCGAGGACGAGTATTGGAACAGTAGCTTACCGTACTTGTCGTAGATGTTATCAGCAAACTCGTCTTTCAAGTCTTTGCAAACTGTTGCGACGACTCTTTCGAGGTCCTGTATATCACCTACTCAGCGTACATTCTTCTCCGCCGGCTTCCAAGGCACGGATAGCTTGGAAGAAATATCGGAACAGAGCCAATACGATGCTACGGGGTCAAGAAATCCGCATACTGTAGCTAGTGACCGCCCGCACTTACACTCTCGAGCTTCCTAAAGCTATCTCGCAGGATCTTATCCTCCGTCGCCTTCTGACCTTCCGTGAGGTTCCTCCCGGTCCCATCGTTCGACGCCCAGAGACTCATGGAGTTGAGTAGCTGACTGAAGTTATTCAGGAAACGTCGACAGCTCTCTGCACGACCCTTCTCCGTCAGCTGCCGGCAGTGTTTCTGCAGTTGCGGTATTCCGGTCTCGTCAACGCCCTTGAAGCCTGGAACAGCTGGGTCTTGGCGAAGGCGGCCTTGCAGTTTCTGATAGCCTCGACTGCTCACACAAAAGACGGGTAGCGACCGCGCAACTTCTTGGTAATCTCGAATCTCCACGCTGGGGTCGAAGTGCTCCTCATCTTCTTCGACTGCGAGTTCCTGGTCGAGCTCTCTAATTCCCGCAGCGAAATCTTGTTGAATGGCACCCTTGGAGTAGTTGTTCCTCCCACTGATACACATGCGACTCATCTCGGCTTCAATTTCTTGATCTGCATTCTCGATTTCGGCCATTCCAGCACGCAGTGCTTTGATCTTCTCCTCAAGTTGAAGCCGCTGTCGTCTGCCATCCTTCTTGGTACCCTTCAGTTCGGAGATCTTGGACTCTACTTGCTCTTCGGTCAGGGGATCTCCGCGTTCCTGTTCCGGGAAGTCCTCCTTCTCATGCCCACGAGAGGCATCTGAGGCGTCGTCCGCATAGTCGCTGTCTCCCTTGTCGCCATCCGTGTCCGAACCACTAGAGCGTCGCTGCTTCTTGCGTGGCTTGCCGGAACTCCCAGCATTGCTCTTGCGCTTCTTGGCAGACGGCAACTTTGGTAGAGGGGCGTAGACAGTCTTGCCACTCTCTACGTCATCCTTTAAGGTCTCCCAGATCTCCAGCTGCTCCTCAGCCTCTTCCATGGCTTCGGCATAATCCTCCCTGGATTGCTTCAACTCTGCAAGCTCCCTTTTGTGACGCTTAAGCTCGTTCTCATATCTGTTTCTGTTCTCCCACAAAGCTCCCATCTCCTCGTCCAGACCCAGCGAGTCTTGCGCCTCCACAATACTAATATCGTCGGTCTTCGAACATATAAAGGTAACTCTGATTAATGTTAGCATGTGATATTCCACAGACTGCCTTGCGTGTCTACGCACGAGCTAAATCCACCGTCCATCTTCAATTGTCGCTTGAAGGATTCACCGAGAAGAGACTTGGCCGCCTTATCGTCAACGGCACGATTGATCGGCGCAACAATCCACAGTCCCGTACACTGTTTCATGTATCCTTCCGCAACGGCAGCTCGAGCCGCGTTTGAGTCGTGCACACCGGGCAAATCAACGATGACAGCTCCAGTGGACAGCGCTGGTGCTTTCACATATAACCTGACGACTTTGATGAGAGGCCAGTACTCCATCTGCCGTTTCCTCTTCTGGTCCTTTTCCTCATCCCCAGTCGACTTCTCTTTGCTATCCACGTAATGCTGCAACCGCTTGTAGAATTGTACTGAATCGCTCTCCTTGATCGTTTTGCTGCTGCCTAGCAAGCCCACAACATCTCTCTGATGAACCAAACCATTAACGCTGCTCTTAGCTATCTCTTCCTTGGTCATCTTTGGGTACACGGCTCGAATCTTGGCATAGGCGACCCCAGCCTCCGTATCTTCTTTCACGCAATCCCTTGACACGTTACCATTACCATCTAGAAGATCTTCAAACAGCGTCTTAAGCTCCTTCTCCCAATCTTGAGCTGTAATGAACTCGATCTCGGCGTAGTAAGGATCCTCTGTGTCATTGTATGAGATCTCTGTGACCACGGCCGTGCATGCACGCATACAGTTCGTAGGCACCAACCGCTCTTCATCCAGCATGGCGTTGGTGACACTTGACTTGCCCGCCCCAGTGTTTCCTACAATACCGACAATCGTCTTGGTCTTGACCGCTTGCTTCTGCACATTTTCTGCGATCGTCAGCCACAAGAGAGAAACGAATTAGAACTCGACCTGTCACTTACCAATCTGTTGCAGCCACTGTACAGCATCAGGAGCATCAGGAGCATCAGGAGCATCAGGAGCTTTCTCGAGTAGGGGAATTTTCACTTTCTCGAGGATTTCAATGCCTGTCTCGACGGCCGCTTCTAACACCTCGGGAGTTGCTCCAGCCAGTAAGGTCTGCAACTGGAAGTTGCTTCGGCTGCGCAATGTCCGAAATATTAAAACCGTCGACACCTACATCGCCAGTATCTCGCTGGTTAAGACTGACAGGATTGGTAGGCAGGTCCACTTTGTTTCCTGAAATATCTGTGGAGGCACGGCGTATAGTTCTGCGGGCTGCGTCCATTTCCCCTGACTGGAAACGATGCATTACCCGTTTGAACTCATCTGAACAGGTACATTCAGTTCAAGGTCGTAGCCTTCGAATGTCCCAGGTCTCGCGAAGCTTGCATCACCTGCTGCGGAGGCAGTGAAGTCGAGTCTGGAATCACGGGCACGCTACGTAACGCCTTATGCGCGATTCGGTACGCCATCCACGTTGGGTACACCGGGCAGCGCGGTTTCTGCCTCGACTGGTGACCGTCGAAGACCTGGGATGAACGCCAACTTTGCCGCAAATCGGTTACCTACCAAATCGCCGTTGTCAGAGCGGTCAAGGAATCCACAAGGAATTGTTGACGGGCCACACGATGTGGTTGGCCATCGCGAACCTACGTTGTTAGAGACCAAAATCACAGCTGTGGATAAGGCTCGAACAAAGTTGGCCCAAGATCCGATTCACCCAGCTGAGAGTCTCCCAGCATCGGTGAGGCCTAATCTGTCGGCTTTAGCTCAGGGCTATAGCGAGGGACTCAAGCGGGAGTCGGACTGGCTGAATGATGGTATGAGCCCAATCTCGCATCTGAAGCGACTGACGTGGCGTTCGAGCAGGTAGATCGGAACGCTTGACCGCCTCCATAGCGATGAGATTATCTCCATGATCGTTGATTTCCCTCATGAGCGTTGCGTTGTCAAGGAACCTGTCATTATACTTCAAGAGAACCTCTTCCTCTTGGAAGTTTCTTGCCATATATTGTTGGCGAATGGTTTGGACCGTGACACCCTGTCAGGGAGAGGTGAGCGAGGTTCTTGGTAAAAAGACAACATGAGAGTCCTGCCCATGGCTGGGCTCACCTTATGACATTTGAGCCATAGGAAATCGGTCCCGGCTTCAGCGTCCTCTGGCTTCTTGCTGTCATCCAGCACGCCGACCCAGAATGTAGTAGGCTTGGATGGCAGATCGGGACGAAGAGCCTTGGCCTTATCATGAAAGGTGCTGTTCGGGTCAGCACCGCAATTTGTGATCAGTGGGGTAAGGTAGCTGACCGCGTCTCCGCCATGCAGATATGACGGACGTGAGATTTGAATGATTGGTTGGTGTAGAAGCAAGGCGCTCAAGTAAGGATTAGAGTAGGCTTAAGAACTGAGTGGAAGTATCTCGCAGCACCATGACGGGAATGAGAAACTCTGACGTAAGGATGATAAATTGTAAGACTACGATTGTCATATTAGAATGTTGATAACCATTGACTACAACATCGTGGTGGTCATGGATATTTGGGTTCTCTGTGGGGGAGATGAAGTCGCGACGCTTCAGTAAAGTTTCGAGGGACGCGAGGTAAACCATCCGAACACGCTAAAGAGCAGGGCTAGCGTACGCCGGCACGTGCTCTGGCGTGAACCGTTTGTTCCAGACAAATAAAATACCTTATGGTTGATTGGTGGAGCTGGTCAGTGCATTCAACCTCGGGTACCTTACGAAGCACATGCTCGAGGCCCGAGCCTGGAATCGTTATGAAACCGGCGTCTCACCAACCAGGAAAGGAAGTCTTGCTCGGTCAGGTAATACTACAATGATAGCGGCGCAGGCGAGACATCCATATCATGAATGTAGTGCTGGGCATCAGTCATCTCGAGCAAGCCGCAGTGAGGGCAGAGACAAAGGATCTAGGCCATGAATCCGAGTCCGTGCCGGCGAACAAAGGCCCCTTTCAAATCTTTTTCCTCCAGATGAATAACAATTGATTGTCTTCGGCGTTCTTTATCTGCTACAACAATGCATTGTCTGTCGCCTCCATGGTCTGTACACATATATAAATGCAATGGAATGAAAGCCCGACATGAAGGACCCAATTTTTCGAAACTGCACCTGCTACCAAGAAAGAATTGCCTGAACATCATACCGCCGACCCCTGCCCAATTGACGCAAACCACCACCACCCGCTATGACTAACACGCAAGAATGCTTTGACAGAGCCGCGCTCCAGGCCGCCGATGCCCTTGAACTGCCCTCCGCCACGGCCTCGACCCTCACGGACCCGATCCACCCGATCTTCCGCGCCTCCAACTTCCCCGGCTCCTTGAAACTCCCAGTCAGGATAAGAAGACCTGGCCGCCAGGCTCCCATACCTTCGCTCTACGCCACCATCAGCCCGGCACTGCGACTAGCATCGCGCTTCATCAGCCAGCCCTCCGGCATGCTCTGGTGGACGCGCGTGCTGCTCGGGAGCGTGCAGGGCGTGCCCGGCGAGAGCAGAGGCGTTCTCGTCGACAACCCCGGCCGATTCGGCCTTGCACGACGGAAGCTGACGGAGCACGCAGACTACGTTTCGTTCCGCTGGCAGCCCGACAGCGAGGCCTTTGCTTCCACGTATCCCGATCCGCGCGATAGCGCCAAGGCCATCATCTACCTCCACAGCGACATGAAGGCGTTTGCCCAGGGTGCGTACCATTCCAGCACCGCGTCCCACCAGCTGCGCTTTCAGTTCTTTCTCGCGCTAAATATATGCCACGAGCTGGCACATTCGGTCATGAAGTGCCGAGGGGTGCGCCGGGAGCCGTTCTTTGACGTTGATGAGCCACAGGCGGAGCTCGGCGCGTCGTGGGAGTATTCTCAATTCGGCGGTAAGATCCAAGCCATCAATTACTCCATGACTGCTGCGGATGGACTGATGTGGTACCCGTGGCAGTCATCCACCGCGGAGGCCGAAGCTATTCAAAGGGATGATAGGAGGTTCGTGGCGGTGAGCATGGAGTGGGTGATGCTGCATTTCGATAAAGACGGTTGGATGAAGGTAAGGCCCCCCATGAAGACGGCGTGCACAGCCGTGATGCTGTTCACAGATGACTCTAGTTCAGAATCGTCGCAACCCTAGACTAAATCAAAGACTTTCCTTGGCGATGTGCCTCTTGCTTTCACTTCCTCGTACTGCTGTCGCTAATTCTCCGGTCGTTGTGTGACATGCCAACTGATTGTTTGCGTAGTGAGCGAAGAGTTCGACTGCGATGGACAATAACATAAGTGAATGTCCCAGGAGCCGTAGATGATGTTGCACTGCTATATAAAGTTATGCTGCTGAAACGACAGTATTGTGAGCCTTGACGGACACGAAACTATAGGTAGCCCGTCGAAGCGGGCCGGCTCATCCGCGTCGCCACGGCACCCCACTGACTGTCAGCACTCGATTGCCTCAACTCGTACTCCCAGTGGTCGTGGAAGCTGTACGACGGCGGTGGTGAAATGTCGCCTTCATCGTCGGTGACAATGAGTTGTGGCATTATCCTTTGCGGCGCGGGCGGAAGCCTTCGTTGCACACCCCCATCGCTAGTGGACCTTGTGGCCTGTTGCTCGAACGTGGGTTGTTCTTGAACCATCCACACCTGTTCATCCGGAACCCAGAGTAAGGGGCTTGAGGGCACAGTCCTCGCCGCCTGTTGGGGGACTGCCAGCGTAAGCTTCGGGGTGCCAGCCGAACCCTTCTTATCTTTCTTGTTTTGGCCATGGCTAGTGTCGCTTTTGCTCCGCTTGATCTTCGATAAGAAGCACCCGGACCGTTTCTTGGCAGGCTTGAGGTCGTGATATCGGTCCTCTGGTGATTGGATCCACCCATGGGGTTGTGGCCATTGACTCGGCACAGGTGACATGGACCATTCGTTTGAGACAGGCGGAGAAGGCCACTCCGCCGGCAAAGGTGGAAGAGGTTTGTCTTGAAAGACAAAGGGGTGGTAGTTGGGGGGGATGTCTTCCCAAGATGATATCCGGATTTGAGGGCTGGTTGATTCTGGCGTGTCAGATAGCGGGAATGGTCTGTCGCCTGTTGGAGAAATCGAAAAGAGAGACAGGTCAACCAGCTCGTCTTGGGAAGCCATCAAGGTCTTTTGGATGCTGATCGGCCAGATCGGGTATCGAAGATTATAAAGCTGGAGGAGTGAGAGTAGCTGGGCAGCACTTAACTAGAGTAGTGATATTCTAATTTCCAGTAAAAGGCATGACCGAAGGATCATTAACAGGGTGTCCATCCTGGCGGAGCAGGGCCAGGAGACCGATAAGATAGACGTCAGGGTATAACAACTCAGGCCCGAGCACCGCTGCTCCTGAGGGGCGGTGCCCGCAGCCCCATCGCCATGACCGCATTCGTCCTGGATTGGGTCCATGAAAGGTCAAACGAGACGCTGTAGCCGGACCACCATTCTGACGCCTTTCACTCCTCAAACAAGCGTGATTGCCGCGGGAGAGCGAGCTCGTTCTCATCAACGAGTTCCGTTCGAGAGCAAATGTTAAACCGATGGAGAAGAATGTCGCCGACACTCAGCGATAGGCTTGTGCTAGCCGCAGCATCACGCCCTAACGCCTGGAAGAGGAGGCACAAGCCCCCTGTGCGCTCCGCCACACCGCACCACAGATACCCCGGTGGTACGGCTGTTGACGGATGCTGGACTATAGAGCGAAGCATATACCGTTACAAGCGTGCCATATCTGGCGAAGACAGTTGCGGTACAAGGTTGCAATGGAATTGAAGGGGCGGAAGAGGCAGCGGCAAGGATCTGCTTGGACTGTGGAGAAAGGTCAAGAATAGGAATAACAACAAAATGAACACAAGCCCCAAGTCGAGCAAGTTACACAATGTACGAAGCACTCGACTCTACTCGTACTCGTGCACAGACACAGCCAAGATACGACCTTACAGGGCACGTAGTGCGAAGTAAAGAGTGAGTGATTGCGGTCTCTCGCCACCGCACTGTAGCAGCATTAATGCATGGAGCATCAAGCATCAAGCATCAAGCATACCTTAAGGTACAGCCTGATCACCTTACCTTACATCGCGCAGTGTCGTACAGAGCAGGGCTGTGCGTGCTGCTTAGAAAGGATAACCTAGTGTGGTTGCGAAACATGCTAGAAAGATTGAGGACCCCTGTAACTTGCTCCGTGATAGCCGTGAGACTTGTTCGGGAAACATATCGGAGCATTCATGTGACCAGAAGGCGGCGAAAAGATCGGCTCCCACCTTACCTACCAGTTCGGTAATTTAGTGAAGTTAAGCCGTCAACGTGAACTTGAGGTCGTGGAGGGACTCATATATCTTGGTGATGAGCTAAGGTCAACACAACATGCCGTAGGAACAATGCAGTGATAAATCGCTCCAATAACAACTCCACCTCTGTGGATTCAAGGTGGAATCATCCTCTGGCGCGCAATACTAGGCGACATCATCGACAGCGAAAGACACCTCGCTTGTGCTCGACTCCTCGAGTCGATATCTACCAACCTGTATCGAAAAGTATACATCGTAGCGGCGCCTGCGCGTTGCAGAAAAGACAAAGTCTACGGGAAAAGGTGGAAACATTGGTGCGGCTACCGAGGCGCAGTTATGGAAGCACGGAGACAAAGTCACGTTGGCAACTTTGTGCAACCGAGTCGGCACTTGAGGGACATCGCTTCGAGGTAAGTTAGTTGTCGCGTTGGGTAAATACATACGACGACAAACCTTCGATAGCCGCGATCGCAGGTGTGGATTCATCAAGATGTTGAATCGGGTGGGATTCAAGTGTCAATAGTTCAATCAATTAGAACGAGCTTCTTACTTCGGGAAAATGTGGATTCATCAAGATGTTGAATCGGGTGGGATTCAAGTGTCAATAGTTCAATCAATTAGAACGAGCTTCTTACTTCGGGAAAATCTTTTCATCTCAAGACCGCTTTCGTTGCAGGCGCCTCTTCGATATTTACATGTCCACCACTGACCCGATGAGCCCAGAAAACACCCCGATTATCAATTACATACGTAGATGTAGACAAGAAATGTAACAATTATGCTCGACTCGAAATGCGCCCCCCCGTCGTCAAAAGCCATGGCCCTCCACCGAGGTAAGTATTTACCGTAGGAAGGCGTCGCGTTGATCAAGTGACTTATGCGAGGAGAACGGCAGCGAAGGCGGCAACACCGGCAACGGCCATGGAGCCACCGAAGGTGCTGGCGGAGCCAGTGAAGGCCATGGGGGTGCTGGAGGGCTTCGTGGCTGAGCCGGTGACACCGGCAACACCGGAGGGCTGAGCGACAGCGGAGCTGGCACCCATCGGGCTGGCGGGAGCAGCTGAGTTGGAAGCGGCATTGGGAGCCTGAGCGGCAGAGCTGGCGGCAGCCGGGGAAGCTGGTGCGGCAGAGTTGGCAGCGGCTGGGGCAGCAGAGTTGGCAGCGGCTGGTGCGGCAGAGTTGGCAGCGGCTGGGGCAGCAGATTTGGCAGCGGCCGGGGAAGCTGGGGCAGCAGAGCTGGCGGCAGCTTGGTTGTTGACGGTCACAGTCGACACGATGGTGGTTGGGATGCAGGTGCTGATGGTGACGACGGAAACAGCCGACGCGGAGTTGGCCGGGCTGGCTGGGGCGGCTGGGGCGGCCATCGAGGACGCAGCTGGAGAAGCCGGCGCGGAGCTGACGGGCTTGCTGGATTGCATCATAGCAGAGTTGGTGTTCTCTGGGCTGCTTGGAGCAGATTTGCTTGAAGACTCGGACATCGGCATGGCTGACGCAGCAGGGGAGGAGCTCTTGGCGGCCGCAGCCGGAGCAGAGCTGGACGATGCCGCCGCAGCAGCTGGGGCAGACGGGGAAGCGGACTGGGTGACCGGGCAGACGGTGGTGTAGGCTGGGATGGTCGAGGTGACGACGACGGTCGAGTGAGCCGGGCAGTAGGTAACGGTCGAGGCGCAGCTGGTGATGGTGACCTCGGTGGTGGTGTACACGGTCGAGGTGGTCATCTGCTGCTCGCTCGAGGAGGGAGTGACGGCGGCGGCGGGAGCGCTGGAGACCATCTTGGCGGGGCAGTTGGTGACCTCAGGGCCGCACGAGGTGACGGTCACAACGTCGGTGGAGTATTGGGTGTTCTGCACAGCAGGGACAGCCGAGACGGCGCCCGCGAAGATGGCAGCAGCGACAATGGAGTAACGCATCTTGAGAGAGTTCTGAGAAGTTCCGAAGAAAGGTTCTTTTGAAAGAAGTTTGGTGGTGAAGATTAAAGAGTGTAGTAGTAGGGCTTTAATTAAAGAGAGTGGATGACCGAAGTCGAGAGTTCAAGATACTGCGTGCTGGAAGATTGGCTTGAGTACGAAGAGTGAAAGAAAAGGGAGAAAGGCAGTGAGCGGAGTGGAAGCTCCTTATACCTCAGCAGGAAATTAACAGAGAGCTAAGGTACTGTAACAGTGAATTAACGCCAGTGAATTAGTGGTGATGGAGCCGAAGGGAAAACGAAGGAAAAGGGGGTCGGCCAAGCTCGTAGGCATCTTCTCGGCTTGCTATTGGGTCAGCCGGTAAGGTACGAGGTACTCCTTTTGGCGTGTACCCTAAAGTGTACCTAGCCAAAGTCAATTTGTTGCCGCTAATGCAGGTACCAATACACCTTCAAAGCAAAAGAGTTTGATTCGTCGCCTCGATGGTGGTTTACTGTCCGAAGGACTGTCATTCATTTGCGCCAAAGCCAATCCGTTGCTCCATTTTCCCATGTGCCGTTGAGGTAACGTTACTTGTACGGAGTAAGTTACTGTACGGAGGTACCGTTCCGTTCGACGTCTTCCTTTGCTGGTGCTTTGTTCGATTGTGTTAAGATTGTGTTAATGATATTATTAATAGCCTGTAATATACCTAATGAGAGAGTCGATCCGCCCTGGAATTGGTAATTGCTAACAGTTACAGTACGAGGCCCACGACCCTGGGGAAGGATGCTCCAATACGACGTCCGAAGTACCTTAGCTTCAGGGCAAAACATTGCCATGCGCTAGATCAGGTAGCCCAACTTCAATCTCTCTTAAATCTTAGCAGATTAAGTTACTTCATACTCGGTTCTTTGTACAAGCAAGTAACTGTAAATCAGCTCCATCACTCAGGTGGCCAGCCGTAGTATAGGGACTGTGATGGTGACTGGGACTGTGACTGTGTTAATGACCATGACTACCAGGCATTTGTGATAGGCCTCAATATACCATACTCAGTAGCAGTACCTTCAGGTAAAGGGTCCTCTTATGGCATAGAGCGTGAACATGTACACTTCATACCATACCATACCTAACTGCATTGAGTGGCGATGTCAGTACTCCGTAGTGGGAGCGATCTCTACCTAGGTACTCTTGAATGCTCGTTATATGGTGCTGTACGGATTACAAAGATGGGTACTCACAGTACCTGACGCTTCCTTACTGCCAATCTCCACCAGCACAAGCGCCTGTAGAGAGAGCGCCGGGAGGCTGACTGACTGGCACTGTGCAAGTCCGACTTCTTGGGACGCTGGGGTGCATCCCTGAGCTAGAACTGCTTTGACAGGTATTGACACGTCTGGAGAGAGCCGTTAGTCAAGGGGACAAGAGTGAAGATCATTGAGTAAGTTACTCCCTGAATCTGTGATGATTTGATCTCCCTTTCCAATCATGCATATCTCAAGTCAACGCAAACGCGGTCAAATTTCATCTTCATCGCCATCTCCCAGCCATGTCAGCTGGAAAATTTCAATGAAGTAATTTCGCCAATCGACAACACTATAATAGGAGGTCAGCAGTACCTTGTCTACAGTACTCTGTACAAGCGCTGTTGATATGAGTGGCCCTAAGAAGAGATTAGGAGGCTCAGTGTCTGACAAATAAGAACATTGATACATTATAACATGTCAAACATAGGAGAAGTGACTAGTGAAATGAACATGTAATCATAAGTGTCTAGCTACTCTATGGAAATGTGGCCCTATAAGAAGGCCTTTAATCAACAAAAGAAAAAACTTTTATTCATAACAAACTATTTATTCTAGCAAACTCTGCATGTTCCTGAAATCTTCATAGAGCTTTAAATCACTAAGATAATGAAATAAGACATGATGTTTTGACACATTTTCTCAGATCATTTCAGCAACAGTGAAATAAGATAAAAAACAAAATCTTATAGTGTCTCATTAACTTTAAAAGTTAATGAAACAATATTGAAATGTCTTTAACTCAATTTAAATAAGTATCTTTGAGATATTGAAATCTCAATTATTCTATCACTAAATCACAGAGTCTTTGTTAGTGATTAATTAAATTGATAAGATTGATAAAATAAGTAAATTTTAGTGTTAAAAATGACTTTGTAAGTCTGTTGACAGCTATGTTACTTATAAAAATGTAATTGAGATGAATAAGTCTGTAAGATTTAACTTTTCTTATAAAGTAATGATGTATATCAATGTGTTTTATTTTAACATGAAACTCAGAATTCTTAATCAAAGTAATAACTTTTTAATTGTTCATTTAAATCATAACTGTTCTAAATCTCTTTAGCTTTAGCTTTTTAAGTAATTTCTTCATTTAAACTGCTTTCTTTGTAGTCTCTGTTAAGATCATGTATTTCACTTTATAAGAAGATAAGATGACAGTTTTCTGATATTTTAAACTTTAAAATACTGATTTATTAATCATCTTAAATATATATCTTAATGTAAATCTTCTTAATTTAAGATCTTCTCCTCAGTCTAAGTTCAAATACTTTAGTAATTTAAGTTATTCACTCAATTTATATTCAAAAATGATGTCTAGAATTCTCTGCACATATTAAAACATCTGTTTCAGAGCTTTTCAATGTGTGTTGTTAAAGTTATGTACAAATTGACTAAGAGTTGACATTATATATGTAATGTTGAGCTACATTTATGTCATAATGTACATAAAAGATTCTATAATCTTTTAATATTAAGTTATTAATTCTGATTCAGCTGTTCTGATAATCTTTGTAAGATAGACTTTGAGTTTCATTAAAGTTATGTCTGTCTTGACATTTTGTAAATTAAAGTCTTTGAGCATCTCTGTAAAATAGATTTTCTATAATAAAATAAGAATTTATAAAGTTTTGTTTTGTGTAATTAGCATTTCTAAGTAATGCTTACAGACTCTGCAGTTAATTATTTTAAAATGATTGCTTAATTTGATCTTAAGATCTAGAATTTTGTTTTTATTGAGTTTACATAAAAGAATATTGTCAACATAAACAGCAACAATTAAAATTTTCTTTTTAAACACATTATTATCTGTGTGAATTTGTGTGTATCTGAGACTGACAAGAAAGTAATGTATTATTTTATATTACAGATAAGATAATTATTTTAATTCATATAAAGCTTTCTTCAATTTATATATCTTATCTCTTTCTTTTTCATATTCAATAAGTTAAATCATATAAACTTCTTCTTTCAAATCACTGTGTAAGAAAGTTGTTTTGACATTCATTTATTTCAATTTATAGTTGTAAAACACAGCTATGACAAAGATAACTTTATAAGTCATTGATTTAATAACTGTTGCAAAGATCTTTTTATAGTTAATTTTAAATCATTGTTTAAATTCTTTGACTACTCATTAAGTCTTATGTTGTAAAATTGAGTCATCAGATTCTCTTTTATAACAATAAACTTATTTATTTCTTAAAACTCATCAATTAAATAACAACATCTTTAAAGTTCATGTAAAGTTAATCATTAATGAGTTATACTCACTATTCATTGCTTTCTTTCAGTCTTTCAACTTATAACTTGTAATTATCTGTTTAAACATTTAAGATTCATCTTTAAAGTCTTTTTTCTTTTTTATGACATCAACAATCACATCAAACACAGTTAGATAAATCATGATTGCTTTAAGTTTTAGCTTTATAAAAGATCATCTTTCTCTTTTAAAGTATTAAGACTTAACTGATACTGATTTATTAATTATAAAAAAAATATCTGTAATATCTTTTTTCTTTTTCTTTATTTCTTCTAACTGATTTAACAATATCAGTATGAAAAAGTATGATGACATATACTTTAAAGATAATGACAATGATAAAAATTAAAAAGAAAACAAAAAAGATAACTGTACATCTTTTTGTTCTGCATTAATGATGTGAAATTGAGTGACTTTAGAAATTGAGACTGCAACTTTGACATTATAGATTGATGAATCTTCATTAAACTACACATTTCTTACTTTAATTACTCAATCTATCTTTCTCTTTTCAGAAAGTTATACTCTATATTGATTTCTTTCTTTATATTTAACAAGAATCTTCTTATTATTCTAAGATTCAAATTTAATCTCTGTTGTTCAGATCTTCTTTAATATATGTATGTATGTTGTGCATTTAAAACATCAAAGATGTTTAAAATTGATGAGATCTACTGATCTATTCTTATTAAAAGATTCAAACAGTAACTGAATTGAGATCTTATTGTTTTTAAAAGCTGATGTTGAGAGTCAATTAAGAAGATAACATACTGTTTTAACAGTTTTTAATTATAAAGTTTTAAAGACTTCACTATTCAGAATCATAACTTTAACTTTTACTATCAAAAATTTATTACTTTTTTCTGTCATCTCATTCTGCTCTGATTCATAAGAAACTGTTGTTTCATAGATAATTTTAAAACTTCATAATTATTTAATAATGAGTTTATCTTTAAATTTCTTTTCATTATTAAGTTATATTTATGCAATTTGTAGATTCATCTAAGTAAAAAGCATATTAAGAAATCATTTAATTTCATCTTTTATCTAATCTTTCATTTTCATATTACAAACATATCATCAGCAAATAAGATCATATGTGAAGACTATATATCACAAAAACTCATCATATACTTTCAGTGTGACAGAGTTAACAACATCAATGTAAATTAATTTAGTCATCTTTATGATTCAGTTTTATAGTTTTCTTAAGATCTTCTTTTTTTGATTTGTCTTCATGCAGACATTACACAAGTATAATAATGTTTTTATAAATTCTTATAAGTTAAATCTCACTATTCTGAGATTCTTTAACACATTGTTAAGACTTAAATTCTTTATATAATTAAGATATTAATGTTAAGTAACTCTTAAGATCTTATTATCTTTAATAACTGACATAATCTTATTCTTGTTTACAAAATTTCTCATCATTAAGATTTAAAGATAATATAGCTTATCTTTATATATTATGTAATTAAGTATATCTTCTACTTTATTCTTTAAACATAATAATTCATTCTTAATTTTAACTGATGTTTCTTTCTTTTCAGTCATTTCAATTGAGAAGAGATTGAGCTCTATATTAAACATAAAATAAATGTTTATTAAAGTGATATTTTAAGTCTTTTCATTATTGTTCTTTAGCTATAAATCAACTGTTTTTACTTCTTAAGTATGTATCACTTCAGACACTCTTCTTATAGAAAGTTCATTGTTGAATATTTTGATTGAGCTAAATGCAGAGAGATTACAATACATATATTGTATTGTGTTAAAGTCAATTATTTATAACATCTTATTAATCACAAGACTATAGCTCTTTATCACAGTCAAGATCACTGAGTTCTTATTATATTGCTTATCTTTAAAACTTAAGAATTTCTTTTTTTCTTTTTCTTTTTTCTTTTTAGTCTCTTGCTTCTTCTTTATCTCTTTAAACATCTTTTTTAAGTGTAATTTTCAGTAATTGTTCTTAGAGTAAACTGCTTTCTTGCAATAAATATACATTTTATTTTCATTTTTGTTCTTATCAGCATTTCTTTTCTTATTCTTCTTCTTCTTATCTTTATAATTTCTCTTTTTACTCATTAAAACAAGCTTCTCATTTCTTTCTTTAAGACACTCTTTATCAATTAATTCAGTAATTAAGTCATTGAGAAATAAGATTACATTATGAGCTTTAAAGCATTTCATCATTACTCATTGAGAATAGAAGAATTCTAGATTCAATAGAAAAGTAATGATCTTTAAAATTTTATTAATAGTGAGATTAAAGACTGCAATTTCTCTTAAGAGTGTCTTATACTTTAAAGCATAAGTATTAACAGAGAAGTATTGATTGAGTTGATAGACATATAGATTATTGAATAGAATGTATTTGAGATTAAATCTATAAAATAAATAAAGATATATAAAATAATTTTACATCTCTTTTACTGTTTTCATGTTGTCTATGATGACAGTGATCTTTAAGCTGACAATAAAAATAATAATAATTGTTAGATATATAACTCACGATAGCTATGCTATTAGTGTGGTGCCACCTTTTAACAGGTTATGAGCCCGGGTTAGTGCGTGATAACTTGCGTAAAATGGCGCCTAGGCCACCTCTGCCGGTGGTTCAAGTCCATGGTGAGGGAGTAAGTCCAAAAGGTTGCGAGTTCGAACCGCCATCTGCGCGCACCCTTTACACCTGTGGGTCGGTTGCGGGCCGATCGCGGGTTAGGGGGAGTGTTAGATATATAACCCACGATAGCTATGCTATTAGTGTGGTGCCACCTTTTAACAATAATTATAATCTTATTGTTCTGTATGATTCAGTCAGCTCAAGTAATGTTGATTAAAATTATCAATGTAATTATCATTATTTCAGATATAGATTCTTCAGTCATTACTGACTGACTTAAAACATCTAACTTTAATAAGAATTCAACATCATTCTTTATTATTAAATCTTATAATTCAGCACTCATCAAACTGTATTTAATCAACATTCTTCATGATAGATAGTCTGTCAATCTCTTAAGTTTTGTAACTTTTGAAAATATAAGATTATATGACATCATAGTCATTTTGTATGATGAGAACATCTAAATTAGTGATGAAGTTATTTTTAATGTAAAGATCTAACTTTAAAATGATTGTGAGAGTTGTTTTTAACTGTTTTATCTATGAATTTGTTAGATATATAACTCATGATAGCTATGCTATTAGTGTGGTGCCACCTTTTAACAGGTTATGAGCCTGGGTTAGTGCGTGATAACTTGCATAAAATAGCGCCTAGGCCACCTCTGCTGGTGGTTCAAGTCCATGGTGAGAGAGTAAGTCCAAAAGGTCACAAGTTTAAACCGCCATCTGTGCGCACCCTTTACACCTGTGGGTCAGTTGCGGGCCGATCGCGGGTTAGGGGGAGTGTTAGATATATAACTCATGATAGCTATGCTATTAGTGTGGTGCCACCTTTTAACAGAATTTATAATAATTTGATGTGAATAACTTCTCATTATACATTGAATTCACTTTATTCCTTAAAGAACTCTTTCTAGCATCTGTAAAATAACAATAATGATGAGATGTTTTTCTTTCATCATTTTGAATAGAAATAAATGACTTAATGAATAAATAAATATCAATACACATTCAGGCTCATAACTTGTCAAATATAGAAGAAGTAATTAGTGAAATAAATATATAATCATAAGTGTTTAGCTACTCTATGAAAATGTAATTCTATAAGAAGATCTTCAATTAACAAAAGAAAAAACTTTTATCTGTAGCAAACTATTTACTTTAACAAACTTCACATGTTTCTAAAATCTCTGTAGAGCTCTGAATTACTAAGGTAATGAAATGAGACATGATGTTTTGATATAATGTACTTGTCACTTAGTCAAGTCAGTCACCTAAGCAAGTCATCTCAAAATCTCATAGAAACTATGAACATTTAGAAATTCATAACTTCAGAACATCTATATAAAATTTAAAGAGTGTAGTTTAATTTGACATTATATGAATATATTTACTTATAGCTCTATTATAATTCAATAAAAATACATAATCTTGAGTTCTTCACTTATAAAAGCTGTAATTTATGAAATTTATAATTATATC
>JAABUY010000287.1_pt1 | contig 96376 bp, 81 predicted proteins | sample 5560271 | NCBI WGS metagenome assembly JAABUY01 (sample SAMN10711886, study PRJNA513374) | rock metagenome | isolation source: Antarctica rocks | place: Antarctica: Victoria Land, University Valley | reverse complement strand
GTCACCGGCGTCTCGTGCGTGACTACGAAGCCAGGATGGACGTCTCCGAAGCCATGATCGATATCGCTATGGGTGGGTTGATGATCCGAAGACTCGCCCACCCATAGTTGCCAAACGGACTCTAAGGCCCTGGCCGTGCCGGTTGCTCGGGCTGAGCGCCATGATGGCGTCGAGGTCGCGGTCGAGACGCCTGCGGTACTGCTGGCGCGTGCTCGCCCCCAGGGTCTTGCGCCGGCGCGCCAGGAGCACGGCCCCAACAGCAGCGCCTTCATGCGGGGCGCGAAGGCGGCGTCACCGGCCTCGATGGCGAACTGACAGTCTCGGAGTTGGTGAGCGAGGCGCAGACCTGCCAAAGGTCGGCGTGCCCTCCATGGGCCGGGAACGACATGCTCGCCGCCTGGTCGGACGGCACTGTGGTTGGATCTCGTACGATCCGGGTCATGTCCCGGTCGCCAGCAGATGCTCGAAATAGGCGATGGTGCGGATGAGGCCGGCCTTGAGGGCGATCTTGGGCTCCCATCCCAGTCTCTCGCGGGCGACCGTGATGTCGGGCTGGCGCTGCTTGGGATCGTCGGGGGGCAGCGGCGCCCGGATCAGGGTGGAGCGGGAGCCCGTCAGTTCGAGGATCGTCTCGGCGAGCTGCACCATGGTGAACTCGCCCGGATTGCCGATGTTCACCGGGCCGGTCAAGTCGTCCGGCGCCTCCATCATGGCGAGGAACCCCGCGATGAGGTCGTCGACGTAGCAGAAGGATCGCGTCTGCAGGCCGTCCCCATAGAGCGTGATGGGCCGGTTCTGCAAAGCCTGGACGATGAAGTTCGACACCACGCGCCCATCCTGCGGGTGCATGTTGGGCCCATAGGTGTTGAAGATGCGCATCACCTTGATGCGAACCTTGTGCTGGCGGAAGTAATCGAAGAACAGGGTCTCGGCGCAGCGCTTGCCCTCGTCGTAACAGGCGCGGGGTCCCAGCGTGTTGACGTTGCCCCAGTAAGATTCCGGCTGCGGATGCACGGACGGATCGCCGTAGATCTCCGAGGTCGAGGCCTGGAAGACCTTGGCCCGGGTCCGCTTGGCGAGACCCAGCATGTTGATCGCCCCGATCACGCTCGTCTTGGTGGTCTGGACAGGGTCGTACTGGTAATGGACCGGCGAGGCGGGACAGGCGAGGTTGTAGATCTCGTCGATCTCGACGAAGAGCGGAAACGTCACGTCGTGGCGTAGGAGCTCGAAATTCTCGTGGTCGCGCAGCGCCCTGATGTTGCGGCGGCGGCCGGTGAAGAAGTTGTCGACGCAGAGCACCTCATGGCCGTCCTGCAGCAATCGCGCGCAGAGGTGGGATCCGAGGAAACCCGCGCCGCCCGTCACCAGGACCCGTTTCGCCATGACTCCCCCTTGATGCCAGCCCCGATGATGGAGAGGTGCTGCATCCAAGGCAAGAGCTACAAGGGGCGTCGCCAATCCGCGTCGGCGCCCCACGCGGCTAGGCGGCTCGATCGGCCTCGGCTCGCGGTTCCGCGGCCTGCGCGGCGGGTTCCAGCCCGGCCGCCACGGCATCGTCGATCCGCTCCAGCCAGGTGAAGGCCAGCGCGCCGCGCACCTCCTCCGGTATGTCGTCGTAGTCGCGCCGGTTGCGGGCCGGCAGCATCACCCGGGTGAGCCCCGCGGCGGCGGCGGCCAGCACCTTCTCCTTGATGCCGCCCACCGGCATCACCAGCCCGCGCAGCGAGATCTCGCCCGTCATGGCGGTGTCGTGGCGCACCGGGCGGCCAGTCATCAGCGACACCAGCGCCATCGTCATGGCAACGCCGGCGCTCGGGCCGTCCTTGGGCGTGGCGCCGGCCGGTACATGGACGTGGATGTCGGTGCCCTCGAAGCCCGTGGGGTCGATGCCGAGCGAGACGGCGCGGTTCTTGACGAGGCTCAGCGCCGCCTGCGCGCTCTCGCGCATCACGTCGCCCAACTGGCCGGTCAGCATGAGCCCGCCGCGGCCCGGCGAGCGGGTCGCCTCGATGAACAGGATCTCGCCGCCGACCGGGGTCCAGGCCAGTCCCGTGGCGGTGCCCGGCACGCCGGTCCGCATCGCCACCTCGCTCTCGAATCGCGTTCCGCCCAGGATGGGGCCGAGGTCGCCGGGCGTCACCCGCACGGCGTCGGCGTTCCCTTCCGCGATGCGGACGGCCGCGTGGCGCAGCACGGAGCCGATCTCGCGCTCGAGGTTGCGCACGCCGGCCTCGCGCGTGTAGCCGCCGATGATGGCCCGCAGGGTGTCGTCGCCAAGCTCGACCTGCCCCGGTTTCAGACCGTTGGCGTCGCGTTGCCGCTTCAGGAGGTAGCGTCGGGCGATCTCGAGCTTCTCGGCCTGGGTGTAGCCCGAGAGCTGGATGATCTCCATGCGGTCGCGCAGCGGCCCCGGGATGGTGTCGAGCATGTTGGCGGTCGCGATGAAGACCACGCGCGACAGGTCGAAGGGCGTGCCGATGTAATTGTCCCGGAAGGTGGCGTTCTGCTCGGGGTCGAGCACCTCCAGCATGGCGGCCGAGGGGTCGCCCTGCACGCCGCGGCCCATCTTGTCGATCTCGTCGAGCATCATCACGCAGTTGCGGGCGCCGGCCTTGCGCAGGCCCTGGATGATGTTGCCGGGCAGGGCGCCGATATAGGTCGAGCGGTGGCCGCGGATCTCGGCCTCGTCGTGCAGGCCGCCGAGGCTCACGCGCACGAAGGGCCGCCCCATGGCGCGGGCGATCGATTGGCCGAGCGAGGTCTTGCCGACCCCGGGCGGACCCACGAAGCACAGGATCGGGGCCCGCCCCTGCGGGGCGAGCTTGCGGACCGCCAGGTATTCGACGATGCGCTGCTTGATCTTCGTCAGGCCGAAATGGTCCTCGTCGAGGATGCGGCGGGCCTCGGCGATGTCGATGGCGCCCTCGTCCGGCAGGCGCCAGGGCAGCTCCACCATCCAGTCGAGGTGGTTGCGGATCATGCCGCTCTCGGGCGAGGCGTCGGTGCTCCGCTCGTAGCGGCGCAGTTCCTTCCTGGCCGCGGCCTCGGCCTCGACCGGCATCCCGGCCTTGTCGATGGCGGCCGCGAGCTCCGTAATTTCCTGGGCCTTGCCGGCATCGCCCTCGCCGAGCTGCTTCTGGATCGCCGCCATCTGCTCGCGCAGCACGGCTTCGCGCTGGCGGTCGTCGAAGGTCGCCTTCGTCTGGCGGCCGATCTCGGCCGTGAGGCGCAGCACCTCGATGCGGTGAGCCAGCACTTCCGTGACCTTGTCGATGCGGGCCACGGGGTCGATGGTCTCGATCAACTCCTGCTTCTTGTCGGCCGCGAAATCGAGATAGGCCGACACGAGGTCGGTCAGCACCGAGGGCGTGGGCGCGTTCTGCACCGCGCCCACGAGGTCGGCCGGCGCCTGGGGCAGCAATTGCAGGGCTTCGAGCGCCATGCGCTTCAGGTTGATGAAGCGGGCCTCGATGTCGGGCGAGCGCTGGTCGGGTTCGGCGATGCGCCGCACGTGGGCCCGGAAGAAGGGCTCCTCGTGCAGGAACGCCTCGACCTGGAATCGCGCCTCGCCCTGCACGACGAGATGGTGCTGGCCGTCGGGCGTGCTGACGTAACGGAGCACGTTGGCGATCGTGCCGAAACTGTGGAAGTCGCCGGCCGCCGGATCCTGCCGGGCGGCGTCGCGCTGCATCAGGATGCCGATCTGCCTCTCCTCGCGCACGGCCTGCTGGGCCGCCGCGATGGAGCGGTCGCGGCCGAGCGTGATCGGAAACACCGTGCCCGGAAACAGCACCATGTCGCGTACCGGCAGGATGATGAGCGTGTCGGCGTCGGATGCGGGCGTCGCTCCCGGTGACGCTGCAGCGGGCGCCGGCGCGCCGGCCGGGGCCTGAGGCGCGACCTCGAACACCGATGCGGCGCCGCTGTCGGCCGGAACGGCGGGATCGGCTGAACGGGGTTGGGTATCGTCGGGCGGATTCATGTCTCAACGCGCCTTATGGAGGCTGATCAGCAGGCAGCCGTCCTGGGCAGCTCTGCGCACGCCGTCGTAGCGTCCGGCCGGAATGGGGATGCGGCGCTCGAAGCGCCCTTGCGGCAGTTCGAGCCGGTGGATCACCGCGGTCCGCAATTCCGCCGGGAGGACGCGGCGGCCCGATACCAGGAGGGCGCCGTCCTCCAGCACCGCCTCGACCGCCTCCGCGGCCACGCCCGGCAGGGCGATGAGGATCAGCACGGCGTGATCGGTCTCGATCACGTCCACAGGCGGCGACCAGCTGGGCGTCCGCGGCAGCCCCGGTTCGGGAACCCGCGACGCAGCGGGCGTGCGGCGGGGCTGGAAGAGTTGGTGCTGCATCCGTTCGGCCCGCGCCAGCACGGCGACAGCCTCGGCCCACATCCAATCGTGGGGGTCGTTTCTCGGCATGTTCTCTGCTTCCGGCGCGTGATCTGTCTGGATGTCCTGGCGAACATGGCGCCGTCGTGCGACGCCGCGCATCGGGCGTGGTCGCAACAACGATCCGGGACTGGTTTCGTCCTGTCAGGCCGTCAAGCTGTCTGTTGGATGGCGGACAGCCGCCAGGGGCCGAGGTCGTCGCGCCGGAAGGTCCAGAGTTCGGTCGCTTCGCTCGGGCGCGACGGATCTCCCGACACGATGCGATTGCTGGCCCGCTCCATCATCAGGTCGCGGAGGTTGAAGCGCATCGCCACGGTGGCATAGTCGCTGGCACCCTCGCGCCAGGGCTGGGCCAGGTCCCCCTGCAGCAGCTTCGCGTCGCCGACATCGTTGTGGAGGCCGCGCTCACGGTTCTTCTGCAGGTCGGCAGCGAAGTAGCGGAGCATCTCCGAGGTGCTGAGCCGCGCCAGGGCGCTCATGTCTTCGCGGCCATAGGCGGTCTGCACGTCGACCAGCAGGGATTCGAAAGCATCGAAATCGCCCGGGCCGATCGTGATGGGCTGCAGACCGGGACGCTGGCCAAGACCTCCCCCGACTCCTGCCGTCGAGCCGCCCATCACCGATCGGCCGGAATAGGCGGGTCCGCCGGAGACCGAAGGTCCACCCGCCAGGCTGCCCATGCGGCCCCGCATGGCGCGGAACGCGAAGAAGATCAGGCCGCCGATGAGAAGCAGCGGCAACAGGCCGAAGCCGTTTCCGCCCAGAAGCCCGAACAGGCCGGCGCCGAGCAGACCCGCCGCGAGGCCGGAGCCGAAGCCGAAGCGGCGCGGCTGGCCCTGGGCGGCGTTGAAGCCGCTGCCAGGTTGCGGGGCCTCGCTGCGCTGGAACGCCGAGCCGCCGGTCGGCGCCGTGCGGGTGAAGCCCGGCGCGCTGAAGCTCTGCGACCCGCGTGAGCCGGAACTGAAGCCACCCCCGGCGCGAGCGTCGGCCGACGTGGTGCCGAGCGGAACGGCGCCCGCCAGGGCGAGCGCGAGAACGAGGCTTCGGGCCAGGACCTTGAGGGGGAAACGGGACGGGGTCGACATGATGAGCCTGCAACGGCGACGGGAACTGCCGCCAACGCCGATATGGTGACGACCGAGCCCATGCTGCAAGACGGCCCGGGCGCCTTCCGTTTCGCCGGTCGTCCGCATCAAGCGGCCGCGGCATCAAGCGGCCGCGCAGGCCGCCGCAGCCCGCACCCGGGTGACGTTGTCGAGGAACTGCCGGGTGCTGGCCGCCCAGGTGAAGCCGAGCGAAAATTCGCGGGCCCGCTGGCGGGGCACAGCCAGGGCCTGGCGGCAGGCCTGGCCCAGGTCTTCGTCGAGCACGCCGACGTCACTGTCTCCGATCACGTCGCTGGGTCCCGGGACCGGATAGGCCGCCACCGGCAGTCCGCTCGCCAGCGCTTCGAGCAGCACGATGCCGAACGTGTCGGTGCGGCTCGGGAACACGAACACGTCGGCGCTGGCATAGATGCGGGCCAGGTCCTCGCCGGTCTTCATGCCGAGGAAGCGCGCCGAAGGATAGCGGGCCTCGAGGTCGGGGCGCGATGGCCCGTCGCCCGCCACCACCTTGGTGCCGGGCAGGTCGAGCGCCAGGAAGGCCTCGACGTTCTTTTCGACTGCGACGCGCCCGACATAGAGAAAGATGGGGCGCGGCAGGTCCAGGACCGAGAGGTCGCGCGGCCGGAACAGCGCGTGGTCGACGCCGCGCGACCAGCGCATGACGTTGCCGAACCCGTGCCGCCGCAACTCGTCGGCGACGGTCGGCGTCGACACCATCACGCCCCGGCCGGCATTGTGGAACCAGCGCAGCCAGGCATAGGACCAGGCGCGCGGGATCGGAGCCCGGGCTGCGACATAATCGGGAAAGCGGGTGTGATAGCTCGTGGTGAAGACCCGGCCGGCGCGCAGGCAGTGCCGGCGGACCGCGAGGCCGATCGGCCCCTCCGTCGCGATATGGACGTGGTCGGGGCGCATGGCCTCGATGCGCGGCCCCAAGGTCGAAGCCGTGACGAAGGCGAGGCGGATGTCCGGATAGGTCGGCATCCGCATGGTGCGGAAGCCTTCCGGCGTCACGATGTCGACCTCGGCATCGAGCAGCCGCGCTTCGCCCGCCAGCGCCTCGATGGACCGGACGACGCCGTTGACCTGCGGATGCCAGGCATCCGTTGCGACCAGGATGCGCATCAGGCAGCAGCCTTGGCGGCCTCCTCGGCCCTGATGTAGGCAACCGCGGTGGCCTCGGCTTCCGAGCCATCCGGCTTCAGCGTGAGCCAGTGCATGACCTCGAGACGTCCGTCGTGGTGTTCGGCCACGAAGGAGCAGGATTCGACGAAATCGCCGGTGTTGACGTAGGTGACACCGTTCATCTGGCGCATCGTGGCATGGTGGATGTGCCCGCAGATGATGCCGTCGACGGCGTGCTTGACGGCGTCTTGCGACAGGGCTTCCTCGAAATCCCCGATGAAGTTGACGGCATTCTTGACCCTCAACTTGGCCCAGGCCGAGAAAGACCAATAGGGAAAACCGAGGCGGCGGCGAAGGATGTTGAACCAGGTATTGGTCACGAGCGCGGTCTCATAGGCCCAATCGCCGAGGTGGGCGAGCCAGCGGGCGTGCCGGACCACGATGTCGAAATCATCCCCATGGGTGACGAGGAAACGGCGTCCGTCGGCAGTGCCGTGAATCGCCGTCCGCATCACCTCCACGCCACCGAAGGTCATGCCGATGTATTCCCGGGCGAATTCATCGTGGTTGCCTGGGACGTAGATCATCCGGGCACCCTTGCGGACCTTGCGCAGGAGTTTCTGCACGACGTCGTTGTGGGGCTGCGGCCAGTACCATCCGCTCTTCAGGCGCCAGCCGTCGATGATGTCGCCGATCAGGTAGATCACATCGGCGTCATTATGCTTGAGGAAATCGAGCACCAGTTGGTGTTGGCAACCGCGGGTGCCGAGATGCAGGTCCGAGATGAAGAGAGCGCGGTAGTGAGCGGTCTTCTGCGGCATCGGGTTACTCGGCGCTCCCTGGTCGACTCGGCGAGCCACGAACGGTCGGCCGTGTACGACGTCCGTCAGCCCAGGCACGAAGCCGTTCGAGGACGACCGGTCGCGTTGCTCGACCTTCTCTAGCCCAGGTTGAAATGGCATGCGTGTGACGACTCTTCGATAATGACGTGGAGATCCGGCTCCCGCAATGCAGCACATGTCGAACCTCGCACGAGGTGGCATTGCTGCAACGCTGGAGGCGCACCCCGGGCCCGATCGGCCGTCGAAACGGGCACCGTGGCGTTCGATATCGCGAACGATTTCGTTTATCGTCGCAGACGGGATGGGAACGGATGGAACCATGGGGGTCGAGGGTCGGGACAAGGCGAAGGCTCTGGAAGCTGGCGCGACGGCCCTGTCGGGCCAACTCGGCCGGACCGTGCAGCGTCTCCGCAAGGCCTATAACCTGTCCTTGTCGGAGCTCTCGGAACATTCCGGGGTCGCCAAATCGATCATCAGCCAGATCGAGCGTAATGAAACCAACCCGACCCTGGCCACGATCTGGCGCCTGGCCCAGGCGCTCGACGTCTCCATCGACAAGGTGCTTCAGGGGACCGAGGACGAGCCCTTCGTCGAAATCATCACCCGGGGCGTCATGCCCATGCTGGTGTCGGACGACGGGCGCTGCCGCTTGGCCATCATCGGCTGGATCAAGACGGTCGAATGGCTGCAATGGTACGACTTCCGCGCCGAACCCGGCGGCGTGCTCGAAAGCGACGCGCATCAGCGCGGCTCCATCGAATCACTGTCGGTGCTGGACGGCGAACTCGAAGTCGCGGTCGGCGGCCGCGTCGAGCGGGCTCGGGCCGGCGACACCCTGCGCTACCGTTGCGATCGCCCGCACGTGATCCGCAATCACTCGACCGTGCCGGCGCACGCCACCATGGTGTGCATCCTGAAAGCGGCCGTGATGGATTGAGGCAGCGTTCGCTCGGTCCAGAGACGGGCCGAACCGGCGCCGACAGCCTCGAGCGGTCCTGCCATCAGCCCCACAGCTCCGGCTCGGCCGGCAACAGCGAGGATCCGTCGTAGACGAGGCCGGGCTCCCGGTCTCGGGCCAGCAGCAGCGGACCGTCGAGGTCGACGAAGCGGGCGCGGGGCGCCAGCAGCAATGCCGGCGCCACGGCGAGCGAGGACGCCACCATGCAGCCCACCATGATCCCGAACCCGAGTCGTTCCGCTTCCCCGGCCAGCAGCAGGGCCTCGGTGAGCCCGCCCGTCTTGTCGAGCTTGATGTTGATCGCGTCGTAGCGGTCCCGCAGCGCCTCGAGCCCGGTGCGGGTGTGGAGGCTCTCGTCGGCGCAGACCGGCACGGGCCGCGTCATCCGGGCCAGCGCATCGTCGTGGCCGGCCGGCAGCGGCTGCTCGATCAGGACCACACCGGCCCGGTGGCATGCGTCGAACCGGGCCTCGAGGACGTCCGGCGTCCAGCCTTCGTTGGCGTCGACCAGGAGCGTGGCATGCGGCGCCGCGTCGCGCACCGCCGAAATGGCGACGGCGTCGTCGGTCCCGCCGAGCTTGACCTTGAGGAGGGGGCGCCAGGCCGCATCGGCGGCGGCGCGCGCCATGGCGTCGGGCGGCCCGAGCGACAGGGTGTAGGCCGTGGTGACGGGCAGCATGCGGTGCAGCCCTGCGAGAGATGCGGCCCGCAGGCCGAGCCGCTTGCTGTCGAGGTCCCAAAGCGCGCAATCCAGCGCATTGCGGGCAGCTCCGGCCGGAAGGCGCGCCTGCAGCGCTTCGCGTCCGAGCCCGTCCTCGACGGCCGCCCGCAGCGCCTCGAGTTGCGCCAGAACGCTCGCAGGCGTCTCGCCGTAGCGCCCGTAAGGAACGCACTCGCCCCGGCCACTATGGTGATGGGTCGCGACCGTGGCCACCACCACGACGGCTTCGTGCTTGGTTCCCCGCGCGATGGCGAAAGGGCGGTCGAGCGCGAAGTGCTCGACCCGGATGTGGAGCCGGCGCGCCACCGGCCAGTCCGACCCGGCTCAGCCGAAGCGGCCCGCCGCATGGGCGAGCAGCACATAGACCCTGCCGGTCGCGCCTGCGATGATGCCGCGCACGCGCGCTCCATCATCCTCGGCGTGTCCCGCGCTGGCCAGCAGCCGTTCGAACTCCTGGATGTAGCGGTCGACGGTGCTGCGGAAGTCGGAGTCCTCGTCGTAGCGGCGACGGATCTCATCGAAGGTCTGCTGTCCGGCCGCGGTGTAGAGCCGCATGGTGAACGCATCGCGTTCGCCATTGCGGAAGCGGTCCCACATGTCGACCGCCGCGGTGTCGTAGACCAGCCGCGAGATGTTGGACGCGACGGCGTCGAGTGTCGCCAGCGCTCCCGACGTCCCGGCCAGATGAGCGGTCGGCGCGGGCTGCCCGTCCGGCCCGGGACCGCTGGCTCGGGTTTCGTTGTCGTCGTCGCGGTCCACCTTGGCGAGGAGATCCGACAGCCAGCCGCCGGCCCGTTTCGTGGTTCGGCGCGGTGCCGCCCGAGCCGCGCCGGCGGTTCCGGACCCATCGACGGCCGGCGTCGCGGGGACCGGCGCCGGGATGGGCGCAGCCGTTTCTTCGACCGGGAGAGCCGCAGCGACCGATGGCGCATCGCCCGCTCCGCCGCTTTCACCGACATGGGCGATGATCGCCGTCAGGGCTTCAAGGGCCTCCACCTGCTGGCCGATCACCCGGCGGACCGCCACGGCTTGTTCGGCCGTTTCGCGCGGCAGATCGATGGTGGCGCGTTGCAGGTCGGCCCGCGTGGCTTCGAACTCACGACCGATCACGGCGGCCATTTCGGTGACTTCACCTGCCGAACCGCGGAAGCGGTCGACCGCCTCGCCGAACAGCCGTTCCATGTCGCGGACGGCCTGCCCGTAGACATCCTCGAGCGCCGCGGTCGCTTTCTCGCCTTCCCGACCGGTCGTGGCCCGGATGTCGTCGAAATGGTCGCCGATGGCCTCCGCCGTGCTTCGGGCGGTCTCGGCCAGGAAAGTGCCCAGATCGTGAGCCCGGCTCTCGGCGGCCCGGAGCGCCTCCTCGATCAGGGTCGTGAAATGGCCCATCATGCTGTCGAGTTCGCCCGTCTTGTCGCCGATGCCGGTCGCGAGCGCGTCGAGCATGACGCGCCGGCGCTCGATTTCGGCGCCGACATCGTCATGCGTGGCCCTGAGATCCTGGGCCGCCACGGCGAGCGCCTGATGGTGCTGTTCGAGCGAGCCCGCAACCGCTTCGGCATCCGTCAAGGCCGTGCCGGTCGCCTGATGCATGGCCTCGATCTGCTGTCCCACCATGTCGAGCACGCTGCCGAACGCCGCCACTCGGCCGCCCAGTGCCTGCTCGACCCCTTCGAGGTTCGAATCGGCGGTGTCGATGAGGCCGGCCAGCGAACGGTTCGTCGTCTCCAACCGTGCGATGAGGGACGACAAACCGCTGCGCAGGTCCTCGTTGGTGCCCGACACGGCCGCGAGCGAGCGCTCGGCCGCCTTGTCGAGCGCGACCCGCAGGCTGTCGCCCGACCGGTCGAGCGCAGCCGCGATCTCGCGCTGCTTGCCGTCCATATCGGCGAGAACCCGGTCGCCGCTCTCGGCGATCGTCTCGGCCACCGTGGCGCCGGCCTGGGCCAGTTCCTGGGCGACGTCGCTGCCGCGGGACGACAGCAGATCGACCAGGAGGGCGCCGTCCTGTTCGAACAACTGCCGCAGCTCGCCCGAGCGGGCCGCCAGGGCATCGGCCAGGCCGCGACCGCGGCTGTCCAGGACGGCCGTCATCTCGTCCATCCTGACGCCGACGGAGGCTTGCACGTCCTCGATGCGTTGTTTCAGGACGTCCTCGGCTGCGGCGCTGCGCGACCCGATGGCACCGGCGAGTTCCGCCACGGATGCATCGAGCGCGAGACGCAAGGCATCGAGATGCGCGGCCAGCGTGTTCTCGATGTCGTGACGGCGACGGTCGAGGGTCTCGTGGATTTCCTCGGCCCGGGTCCCCAAGACTCCATCGAGCTGTTCGAGCGACGCGTCGACGCCGCGCCGGAACGAGTCGGCATGGGCCTGAACGGCATTCTCGATCTGCGCGGCGCGCTGGCCGAGCGTGCGGTCGAGCTCGCCTGTCCGCGCGCCGAGGTCGCCGTCCAAGCGCTTGGCCGAGCCTTCGAACAGCACCCCGAGCGCGGTCGAATGGGTCTTCAGCGTGGCGTTCAGATCCTCCGCACCGCCCGCCAGCACCTCCTTGAGGACGTCCGCACGTTCCCCGACCGTGCCCTCGAGATCGCGCACCGCGCCGTCAACGAGGCTCTGGAGTGCCGTGACCTGCAGGGCGAGGGCATGGCCCAGCTCCTGCGTGCGACCCGCCAGGAGATCGTGCAGTTCGGTCGAGCGCGACGTCAGGGCGTGGTCGATCTGATGCGCAGAACCATCGAGCAGATCGCGGATCGTCGTCAGCTGGGTGGTGACCGCGGCTCCGACGTCGCGTCCGGTGCCGGCCAGCGCCTCGTTGACCGCGCCCGCATGGGTGCCGAGCGCGGTGTCGAGCCCGCCCATGGTCTCGTCCAGCACCTTGCGCAATGCGCCGAGATGCACGGCGAAGTTCCGCGACATGGTGCGCGCGTTCCCGGCGACCGCGTCACCGAACTCCCCGGTCCGCGACGCCAGGGCACCGTCGATGTCATGCTTGGCCGTTTCCAGCGTCCGCCCGATTGCCTCGAGGTGGGTCGACAGGGTCGCACCGATCTCCTCGACGCGCGTCCCTAGCGCGTCGCGGAGATCGCCCGCGTGATGGCCCAGGCTGCGGTCGAGTTCGGCGGTGCCGCTGCCCAGCAAGGCGTCGATCGCGGCGGAATGGGTCGACAGGCTGCTGTCGATCTCCCCCGTGCGGGCTGTCAGCGTCGTCTGCAGTTCGTCGACCCTTCGGCCGATCGCGGCCGCATGGGCCTCGAGCGTCGTATCGAGGTCGACGGTCGCCTGACCCAGAGTCGTCTGCAAGGATCCGATATGGGCCGCGAGCTTCGTTTCCGCATCACCGAATTCATTGCCGAGGCTCGCATGAGCATCCCGGACCTGGTGCCCGAGATCCGAGACCTGCGCGCCCACCGCATCGCGTAAGCCCGCGGCACCGTCGTCGAGCGCCGTCCTGATCGCGCCGACATGGCCCGTGACGGCGCGGGCGAGCGCGTCGGCCCGCGCATCGAGCGTGACCTGAAGGCGCGTCGCCCCCGACCCGAACGTGGATTGGACCTCGCCGAGGCGTTCGTCCAACACGTCCCTCATCCACGCGGTCCGCTCTTCGAGCGCCGCCGCCACGGCCTCGGCCGCTTCGGCGAATTCTCTCTTGAGGCTGTCGACCCGGCCGTCCAGCAGCTCGGCCATGCGGCCGCCGCCGTGATCGAGGCTCCGGTCGAGGTCGTCGGCATGGGTCTCGATCATGCGGCCGATCACGTCCATGCGCTCCGCGAACCTGTCACCCACGACGTTCCCGCGGTTGCCGAGTTCGGCCGCGAGAGCCGCCAGCTTGTCGAGCACGTCATGCATCTCGTCATGGCGAGCTCCGAGCGTCGCGGCCAAGGCAGTGGTCCGGTCGCTGAGCGTGTCCGAGAGGGCATCGGTCCTTCCCGACAAGGCGCCGTCCACAGCGCGGGTCTTCTCATCGAGGATCCGCGTGACCTGGCGGGTGCCGTCCTCGAGCACCTGGGTGAGTTCCAGCGCCCGGACGGCCAGCACGTCGGTGAGCGACGTTCCGTGCGCCGCGATCCCGGCTTCCACGCGACCCAGCGCGTCGTCGATCGCGATCCGGAGATGGTCGGCGCGGCCGTCCACCCGATCCTCGAAGGATGCGATCTGCCCTTCGAACATCTCGCCCGCTTCGCGGGTCCGCTCGCCGAGCCGGTCGACCAGGGCGCCGCCCTTGTCGACCAGGATGGCGTCGACCGCGCCGAGGTGGCGGTCGATGCGGCCCGTGAGGTCGCCGATATGTCGGGCGACGCCGTCGCCGTAGGCACTCCCATGCTTCGCGAAGGCGGCCTCGATCCGGTCCGTGCCGTCGCGGAGTTCCGCCGCGAGTCGCTCGGCTCGGCCCGACAGGGTATCGGCCAAGGCCGCGCCCGGCTGCGAAATGGTCTGTTCGAAGGTCCCGATGCGGGCCGCGACGCTCTCGTTCAAGCGATCGCCATGGGTGCCGATTGCAGCAACGGCCTCGCCCGCCGTTTCGGCGAAGCGACGATGCAGCGTGCCCGTGGTCCGCCCGAGGTTCGACAGCGCGGTCTCGGTAGCGTCGGCGAAGCTGTCGCGCAGGGCGTCCACATGCTGCGCCAAGGCGCCGCGTACGCTCTCCTCCCGGCCCGCGAAGATGCGCTGGAGCGCACCGACGGAAGCGTCGAGCGCCTGTCCGGCCTGCGCCGTGCGGTCCGCGATGTCAGCCGTGATGCGGTCGCCCTTGGCCGAAAGGTCTTGGCCGTGGCGCTGCATGGCTTCCCCGAGCGTCTCGCCCGAGGCGGCGAACAGGCGGCTCGCCTCCTCGGTCCGTTCCCGGATGATCGCCGCAAGGGCATCGCCGTCCCGTGCCAGTCTGTCTTCGCGCTCCTGAAGGAGCCGCCTCATGTCCTCCCCGGAGGCCGCAAGGGCCTCGTGGGCCGCCGCCGTGCGCTCGTTGACGAGGATCGCCACCTCTTCGGCCGCGGCGCCGAGGTCGGCCCGGCGGTCGGCGAAGAGGCGGTCGAACAGGCTGCCGGCCTCATCCAGCACGTCGCGCGTTGTCGCGACATGGTCGTCGAGCCTGCGGGCCAGCATGTCGTTGAGGCCGCCGAAGTCGATGTCGCGCATGCTGGCCATTGCGGCCAGCGCTTCCGCCGAACGGGCCATGCTGTCGCGGGCCGCCGCGGTGCGCTCCTCGATGGCTGCCACCAGCTGGTCCCCCGCGGCCAGCAAATGCGCCTGCTGGTCGTCGAGGCCGCGCCCGAGCGCCGCCCCGGATGCCGTCAGGCTCTCGGCGGCTTCCGCCACGCGTGCCTCGATCAGGTCCGCCAACACCTCGCCCGAACGGTTCAGCGTGTCGCGCGCCGAGGCCGTGCGGTCATCGACCAGCGCCGCGAAGGTGGTGCCGGCCTCGACCAGCTGGCCACGGCGCGCCTCGACCGTCTGGTCGACGGCATCGGCCGCCTCCGCCAAGGCGTCGCGGGCCGCGGCTGTGCGCTGTTCGATGCTGGCCAGCAGCTGCTCGCCGATGTCCGAGATGCGCACCTGCTGCTCGAGCAGGATGCTCTCGACCGCATCCGACACGGCAGAGACCCCCTCGCGGGCTGCCGCCGTACGGTCCGCCACCACTGCGGCGAAGCTGTCACCGGCCGCGACGAGCCGCGCATGGTGCCGGTCGAAGGTCTGGCCGACCACGTCGCCCGCCCCGGTCAGTGCGTCGTGCGCGGCCGCGGCCCGCTCGGCCAGCACGGCGGCGAGCCCGTCGCCGGCGTCGACGAAACGGGCATGGTGGTGCTTGAGCGCCTGATCCATCGCCTCGGCGGAGGACGCCAGGGCGTCGCGTGCTGCCGCGGTCCGGTCGTCGACCAGCGAGGCGAACTGCTCGGCCGCCTGGGTGAGGTCCGCCTGGCGGTCCTCCAGTTTTCGGCCGAAGCTTTCGCCCGAGGCCGCCACGGCATCGCAAACGGCTGCGGCCCGATCGTCGAACACGAGCGCGAGTTCTTCGGTGGCGGCCACGATCTCGGCCTGGCGTTCGGCGAAGTTGCGGTTCAGCACGCTTCCCGTCTCGGCCAGAAGGTCGCGGGTGGCGGTGAGACGATCATCGAGGCCCGTCTGCAGATCCTGGCCCGCCACGGCGGCCTCTTCGAACGCAGCCGCCATGGCCGCCTGGCGCTCGCTCAAGAGCCCGTCGAGTGCCGCGGCAGCCCCGTCGACCACTCCGCGCATCTGGGCAGCATGGGCGTCGAGCAGAGCCTCGAGGTGGCCGGTCGAACCGCCGATGTCGCCGCCTCGCGCGGCAAGAAGCGTGGACAGGCGCTCGCCGGTGTCCTGCAGGCTGTCCCCGAGCCCTGCGGTGCGCTCCTCGACGGCGGCGAGGAAGCGGTCGCCGGTTTCGGCGAGTTCGCGCTGGCGATCGGACAGCAGCAGGTCGAAAGAGCCGCCAGCGTCCTCGACGAGCGCGCGGGCCGTGCTGAGATGCCGCTCCAGAAGATCCGATATGCGGTCGGTCGCGGCCTCGAGGTCGGCCCGCCGCGCTTCGAGCGCATGGTCGAGCGCCCCGCCGGTCCCATCCACGGCGTCGCGGGTGGCATTGGCATGGTGGTCGAGCAGCCCGGCCATCGCCTCGGTGGCGGCGGCGAACTCGACGCGATGGGTTTCGAGAAGGGCATCGAGTCGAGACAGGGCGTCCTTGATCCCGGCGAGCCGGTCGCCGAGCATCTCGGTGACCTGGTCGGCCAGAAGGAAGGTGCTGTTCTGTCCGTCGGAGAACAGGCGTTCGAGGTCGCCGTTGGCGGCTTCGACGACGCCGCGGGTCCCGACGATATGACCGTCGAGCAGGCCGGCAAGGCGCTCGCCGGTGGCCGCGAGGTCGGAGCGATGGCTGTCGAGAGCCTCGTGGAGCGATACGGTCGACCGGTCGAGATGGTCGCGCATATCGCCGGTGCGGGTGTCGACCAAGCTGGCGAAGCGTTCGCCGGCAGCCGCGAGCTGCGCTTCGCGCTCGGAGAAGATGCGGTCGAGGTTGTCGTTCGACGCGTCGTAGGCGGCCCGCGTGTCGGACGCATGGTCGTCGAGGCGGCCGGCCAGATGTCGGCGCGCGGCGTCGAACTCGGCATCATGGGCGGCGAGCGCCTGTTCCAGCTGCAGGGACGCCGCCTCGATGGATCCGCGGGCGTCCTCGGTCCGAGCCGCGATGGCCGCGATGGCGCGTTCGGCGATGTCGGCGAGATGCCCCTCGCGTTCGGCAAGCATCAATTCGAGTTCGGCCGTGGAGGCCGCGAAGGCGTCACGCGACGTTGCGGCCCTGTCGTCGAGCGATCGCACCAGTCCCTTGCCGAAGCCCGAGAGGTCGTCGAGGCGCGTCTCGAAGATGGCGGCGAGTTCGCTCTGCGTTCGGTCGAAGGTCGCCTGAGCCTCGGCGGTGCGGTCGTGGAAGAGCGCCGCCAGTGCTGCGCCGGCACTGTCGAGTTCGGCCCTACGGATCTCGAACAGGCGGGCGACATTGTCGCTGGCCTGTTCGAAGTCGGCCGCCACGAGATGGGTCTGCTCGCCGATGCGCGCCGCGATACGGTCGCCCGTGGCGCCGAGCGCGCTGTCCAGTGCGGCTCCCTGTCCCGAAACCACCTCGCGCAGCTCGTCCTGTGTCCGGGCGAGGCGCGCCACCAGCGCCTCGCCGCGCTCCGCGACGTCGTCGCCGATGCGCGCCGCGAGCCTGTCGACACCTTCCGCGACGTCGTCGCCGCGTGCCGCGACGTGGCTGGCGAGGTCGTCACCGGTCTGACGCAGCCGGTCGTCCAGCCGCGCCACCTGGTCGGCGATGTCACGGGACACGTTCTCGGAGGCCCGGCTCAGGCGGGCCGCCACGTCCTCGGCGGTGCCGGCGAGGCGGTCCGCGATATCGGCACCGTGCCGACCGATCACCATCGCGGTGTTCTCGCCGGCCTGGGCCATGGACTCGGTGATCTGCTGGCCCTTGTGGCCGAGCACATCGGTGACGTGGGCACCGGCATCTGTGACGCTCGACGACAATTGCGCCGACACTGCGTCGAGGTCGCGCGCCAGACTTTCGTGAGCGCCCGCGATGGCACCGCGCACGCGGTCGGCGTTGACCACGATGGCCTCGCGCTCGCTCGTCAGCTCGTCGATCATGGCGCGCATGCGCCGCTCGTTCTCGGTGTAGGACCGTTCGAGATTTGCGACCTCGTTGCGGACGATGTTCTCGAGTTCGCCCGCGCGGGCGAGGGCACGCTCGATGCCGTCCCCCATCGAGGCGACCTGTCGCCGGATGGCGTGAGACAGGCTCACGACCTGTTCGGTCGCGATGGTCTCGGGCTCCGCGAGCCGCACTGCGATCTCGGCCATCGAGCGGGTGGTCAGCCGCATCTCCTGGGTCCGGCGCATCAGCCCCGCGACCGTGAAGAAGAACAGCACGGGACCGATCAACGCGCCGATGCCGCCGAGCACCTCGGGCCGGGCGAGGCTCGCGGCCGACAGGCCGCCACCCGACTCGCTCGCGACATAGAAGCCGTACGCGCAGGCGGCCGCCCAGGCGACCGACCCGGTCACCGCGAGAACGAAGGGTGCGGAACTCGGCTGCGTGTGGAGGGCCTGGAGGAGCTGCCCGACCGAGCGGCGGTCGTCGTTGGCATGCGGCCCGGCGGCCGCCAGGGGACCCGGGGCAGGGCGCCCTTCATCGGCCGTGCCCTTGGGCTCCGGGGCGGGTGCCTCGGGCGTCGGCCGAAAGGCGTCGTGACGGTCGGCCGACAGGGGCGGCCCGGTCACGTCGGAAGGCATATCGCGTTCGGCGCCGCCCACCGCTCCCGGAGCCGCGGCTTCGACGGACCTGGTCGCGGCGGGGGCGGGCGAGGGGTCGAGCTTGACGAGGTTCAGGGCCTCTTCGATGGCCAGCAATGCGGCGGCGGCCGGATCCTTGGCTTCGTTCTTGACGGCCATACGCGCCTCACCTCGGGTGCAAAACTACGCGGTCGCGGAAAAGCCCGGCGTCGGCCGGGTCGGCGGCCCGGAGCACGACGGCGGATGCGAAACGTTAACCAAACCGCAGTCTACTCGTGCCAGGGTGGGATGGAAACCACCCCGCATCAGGATCGGTCAACGTCGTTAACGACTTGTTCACCGTCCCCGCCGCACGCCGCCGCCTCGGGCGGCGAGGCCAGGCGGTTGCGCCGCGGCCCGTCGTCCGGAGTTGAGGTATCGCGTATGAGATGGTCAGCAATCAGGGCCGAAGCCCCGGAGATCGCCGACCCGGCGGCCGGCCGGCCGGCCGGGGAGCGCCCGGTCGACCTCGTCCACCTGTCCCGGCAATGCTTCGGCGACAAGCGGCTCGAAACGGAACTCCTGCGCCTGTTCATGCGCCAGGCCCGCCAGATCCAGGGCGGTCTCGATGCCGAGGTGGCCGACGATTCCGTATCGAGCCTGCCGTCGGGCGACCTGTTGCACACCCTGGTGGGTTCGGCGCGCGTCGTTGGTGCGCACCGCGTCGCCAGCCTGGCCGAGGGTTACGCTTCGGCTCTGCGGGGCCGGGGTCGCGCCACTCTCGGCCCGCAAGACCGGGCCGCCATGCGGGCCGCCGTCGAGGAGGCCTGCGGCTATATCGGCGGCCTGCTCGACGCCGCCTGACGGCCCCGTGGACCACCGCTCGGGCAACCGCGCAACCGCGTGCGACGGCTCCGGGCAGGAGGCTTGCCGAGACCTGCGCGCTTTCGTCCTGCGTCATGGTTGGGCGGCCTCGCCCTGTCGACGGCCTTTCCGGCCTCGCCAACGGGCTTCGACTTCTTTAAAGACCGCCCCTGCGGCCTCGCGCATGGATCCATGCGCGGTCCGCGGCCTCGGGCCGGCGTTGCCGCGCCGCAGCGGGCCGGCGTCACCGTGCGGAGCGGATCAGTCAGGGCATGGTCAAGATCACCTTCATAGACTCGGCCGGTCAATCGCGCGCCGTCGACGCCGAAGAGGGCGCGACCGTGATGGAAACGGCCGTGCGCAACGCCATCCCCGAGATCGAAGCCGAGTGCGGCGGCGCCTGCGCCTGTGCGACCTGTCATGTCTACGTCGAGTCCGACTGGGTGACGAAGACCGGCAAGGCCGAGCCCATGGAGGAGGACATGCTGGACTTCGCTTTCGAGGTTCAGCCGAACTCGCGACTGTCCTGCCAGATCAAGGTCAGGACGCAGCTCGACGGGCTGGTGGTGCGGACGCCCTCGCGCCAGGGTTGAACGGGAGACCGACACGGAGGGCCGCCGCGAAGGCGAGGCAATCTGCCCGACCCTGTCGCGCGCGGAGCGGGCGTTGTCGATCGTAGCGGCATCACGGCCCACGTGACGGTCTACGCTGGGTCAGCAACGGGGCAGGGCAGCTTGGGCGGCGGGGACCCGGCAGGGGTGGTTTGAGGACGGGGATGAGCGACAGCATCAAGAGCGACGTTTTGATCGTCGGGGCAGGGCCGGTGGGGCTCTTTGCCGTTTTCGAACTCGGGCTCCTCGACGTCCGGGCGCATCTCGTCGACATCCTCGGCATGCCGGGCGGCCAATGCGCCGAACTCTATCCCGAGAAGCCCATCTACGACATTCCGGGCTTTCCCATCGTGACCGGGCAGGGGCTGGTCGACAACCTGCTCGAACAGTGCCGCCCCTTCGATCCCCAATTCCATTACGGCGAGATGGTCGCCTCGTTGGAGGCGATCGGTTCGGCGGAATCGCCGCTGTTTCGGGTGACCACCGACGCCGGCTCTTCGTTCGAGGCCAAGACCGTCTTGATCGCGGCCGGCGGCGGCTCGTTCCAGCCCAAGAAGCCGCCGATCGCCGGCATCGAAGCCTATGAGAACACGTCCGTGTTCTACGCGGTGCGCAAGATGGACGCCTTCGTGGGCAAGCGGGTGCTGATCGTGGGCGGAGGGGACTCGGCGCTCGACTGGGCGCTCAACCTGCACCCCCTCGCGGGCCGGGTCACGGTACTGCACCGCCGCGACGCGTTCCGTGCTGCTCCCCACTCCGTCAATGCCATGAGAGGCCATGTGGCGGCCGGCACCATGGATCTCAGGATCGGGCAGGTCACGGCGCTGGAAGGCGAGGGCGGACATCTGTCGGGCGCCGTGGTCAAGCACGACGACGGCACGTCCACGACCGTCCCCTGCGACGTGTTGCTGCCATTCTTCGGCCTCACCATGAAGCTCGGTCCCGTGGCCGACTGGGGCCTCAATCTCCACGAGAACCTCGTGCCGGTCGACACCCAGAAATTCGAGACCAACGTCCCCGGCATCTTCGCGGTCGGCGACATCAATAGCTATCCGGGCAAGCTGAAGCTCATCCTGTCGGGCTTCCACGAAGCCGCTCTCGCGGCCCAGAAGGTCGGCCGATACGTCTTCCCCGACCGGCGCGTTACGTTCCAGTACACGACCTCGTCCACCAGCCTGCAGAAGAAGCTCGGCGTGGCCTGATCGGCTCGGCGAGGCTCGAGCGATCCGGCCGGGCGCCCGCGTCGGGACGATCGTCCGGCAGCGTCGCGACAAGACAGCTCTGGAGCTGCGACGCTTTGACTCGACCTCCCGCAGCGAAGCGCTACACTCCCGGGCGCGGACGAGGCGCGAGGGAGCAGTCGCATGGTGATCGGGCGTGGGAGACCGGGCGACCTCGCACGGCGCCTCGGTGAGAAGCGCGACCGGCAGCCCTCCCGCTCGGGAGCCCGGGGTGCGCAGGACGATGCCTGGCGACGCGAGACCTTCACGCTGCCGCGCGACGAGGCTCGCGAGATCGCGCGGACCTGGTTCGATCGCTTTCCGAAGGCCGCCTATATGACGGAGATCGAGGCCTGGCGCGAACTCTCCGACGGCCGCATCGAATTCACCATGCGCCGCCTTCCCACAGCCGATTGAAGCTGCAAGCAGTGCTCCTTAGTACAGGGCTCGGCTTTAAGTCGGCATTTACCCTGATGTCGCGCCGCGGAGCAAGAATGCTCTCGCCGTTTCGGTCGATCATGACGGTAATGGCCAAGGTTAACAGGGTATGAAGCGTTGTATTGTGGTGGATACCCTATTGATCAGTTCCGAACATTTGTAGCCACATTTGCCGAGAAACCCTCCGATACGGTAAAAGGTGGGCGCTGGCCGGAGTGACGGATACCGCACTCGACAGGCCTGCAGCGTTCAGCGTGGGTTTCGGAGTCCTGATATGAGATATCTGTTGTTGGCGGCCGTGGCGATGTCGGCCGTGATGGGCGGTTCGGCTGTGTCCGGTGCGTCCGCCGCCGATCTGCCGCGCCGGTCACCCGCTTACGTCGCGCCGGCCTACGCGCCGATTTTCACCTGGACCGGTTTCTACGCCGGCCTGAACGGCGGCTACGGCTTCGGCAGCTCCAGCGGCATCGGCCGCGCCCAGGCCGGGAGCCCGAGCGGCGGCCTCGTGGGCGGCACCCTCGGCTACAATCTTCAGTACAACCAGCTCGTGGTCGGCCTCGAGGCCGATTTCGACTATGCGTCCGTCGGCAATACTCAGACCTCGGCCGGCCCGCTGACCGCCAAGACCAACCTGAATTTCGCCGACACGATCCGGGCCCGTGCCGGTTACGCGGTCAACCGCGCGCTGTTCTATGCCACGGGCGGCTATGCCGGCGGCAACGTGCACTCGACGGTCTACGACACGCCGCGCAATCTCTTCGCCACCAACAGCAACTACCTCAACGGCTATGCGATCGGTGCGGGCGTGGAATATGCCTTCATGCCGAACCTGTCCGGCAAGGTCGAATACCTCTATACGAACCTCGGCCAAGCCTACAACTACGTCGGAACGCCCGACGTCACCCGCATCGGCCTCGACACGTCGAACATACGAGCCGGCGTCAACTACCACTTCTAGGCATCGGCCGGCCCCGGTCCCGGTTCTGGCGAGTGCCGGGACCGGGGTGGAACTTTGTGGAACGCGCGAAGGCCCGGCCCCGATGCCGGGCTTTCGGGGCTTCAGGCCGCCGGCGGGCGGGTCGCCTCGAAGGCCGGCACGGCCGCGGCGAAACCGTCGAGCCAGGCCACGAGCGCCGGGTGGTCGCCGCGCCATCGGCCGTCGAACCGGAAGTCCAGGTAGCCGAGCGCGCAGGCGAGCGCGACGTGGCCGATCGTGAGAGCGCCCGAAGGCGGGGCCGCCTCGAGTGCCTCGAGCCCGCGCGACACCTTGCCGGCCTGATGCGCCATCCAGTTCGCGGCATGATGGGCGGGTTCACGGAATCGACCCTCGTAGACCTGCAGCAGGGCGGCATCCGCGATGCCGTCGGCCAGCACTTCGAGCCGCATCGCCGTGAAACGTGCGTCGGGCTCCGTTGGGATCAGCTTGGTTCCGATGGCCAGGTGGTCGAGATAGGCCAGGATCACGCTGCTGTCGAAGAGCGTCCGGCCATCGTCGAGGATCAGCGTCGGGATCTTGCCCAGGGGGTTCTCACGGCGGATCGAATCCGTCTCGCTCATGGTGTCGGCCGGAACCGCGGTGATGCGCGGGCTGAGCCCGAGGATCGCGGCCGCGATCCTGACCTTGCGGCCGAAAGGCGAGAGGGGCGAGGTGCGCAATATCATGACGTGATCCGGGTTGACGAGAGGCGGGCCTTAGCAAATCGTCCGAGCCCGCACCAGCCTCGGCGGATCCTGACGAGCATGGACCGGCCTCTTGCGCAGACGGGTCGAATGTTGAAATGACGAAGCCGTCGAAAGCACCGGAGTCTCGCGCGGGGTCACTTCCCCTGATCGGCGGCGCGCTGGCGCTCGACTTCTGCAATACCGCGTCCGGTCGTGGCACGGACGGCACCCTGGACCACATAACATCCGTCGGGCATCTGTTGTCGTGGGCTCGGCACAGCGGCGTCATCGATGAGCCGGCGGACGCGCGGTTGCAGCGGCTTTGCAGCGCGGATCGGTCATTCGGCGCACGCCTGCTCGCCCGCGCACTCGCGCTCCGCGACGCCGCCTATCGGATCGACGCGGCTCTGGCCCAAGGCCAGACGCCGGATCAGGACGACATCGACACGGTCGCCGGAACACATGCGGCGTGCCTTGCCAACGGACGCTTGGCCACTCGGGACGGCGTCTTCGGCTGGACCTGGCATCTCGAGGACGCGCCAGCCGAGGTCATCCTCGGCCCGATCGCCGCCTCCGCGATGTCGATCGTCACCGCGGCAGACCGCACCCGCCTGAAGCAGTGTCTAGGCCATCACTGCGGGTGGCTGTTCCTCGACACGACGAAGAACAACCGGCGGATCTGGTGCGAGATGGAGGTCTGCGGTAACCGAGCCAAGCAGCGTCGCAGACGCAGCCGTGCGCGGGACGGGGATTGAGACCGGTCGCGAACCACGGCAGTTTTGACGTCCGCTAAGCTCAGCTCTGCCACATGTTCACGTCGAGGGCGAAGTGCCGCACGAGGCTTTCCTTGTCGATCAGGAAGTCCTTGTCGCGCGGGAGGTCGTGGACTTTCGTGTAATCCGACCCGGCATAGCCTTTGATGGCGTCGATCGAGTTCCAGTACGAGATCACCATGAACTCGCCCTGGTCGGCCGTGTTCGAGACCATCATCTGGACCCCACGATTCCCCGGCAGGGTCGCGATCTTTTTCACGCCGGCCTCGAACAGGTATTGGCGATATTCGTCGGTTTTATCTGCCGGCGTGCGGCCGTGCCAGACCCGGGCCACCATCGGTTGCTCGGTGAGTGCCGGTGCGGTGGCGGCGATGGTCTCGGTCGCCCATCCGACGGCGGCCAAGCCGGTCGCCAATCCCATCAGTCCCCGTCGTGTCTGGTCCATCGTGCTCTCCTCCCGGTCAGGGAACCGCAAGTTCCCGGTTAGGGAACCGCAAAAATAACCATTAAACAGCATTTTAAAAGTTATTTTAGCCCCTTATCGTCGCGACCTGCTGGATTGGGGAGACCCTGCCTTCAGGCGAAGCCTCTGTCATGCTGATGGCGTCGACCGGGCAGGGACGAGGCCCACCATGGCACCGCAGCAGGGCAACGACACGTCCCAAGCTGGGCCATGGCGTATCCCGGAGCGCGGGATGGGGATTACGCAGTGTCGCTGCGACCTACGCCCGCGCCGCCATGTCGCCGCTCGTGGGGGCCGGACCATTCGCCTTTCCGTCCGAACCTGCCTAGACTGCGGATCGGGGCGCGAAGACGGGACCGGAGTGTGGCCGTGCCGGACGAAGATGCGAAACGCCAGACCTTGGATCGGCGCCTCGCCCAGGCACGCGCCGTTCTCGTCTTCGAGCGGCTTTGGCCGGTCGCGGTCGCGGTCATGGCGCTCGCGTCCGCGTTCCTGGCCTTATCCTGGTTCGGCTTCTGGGTCGCGGTGCCGCATCTGGTGCGGGCCATCGGCGTCCTGCTGTTCGCGGCGGGTTTCATCGGGATCGGGGTGTTGGCGGTCCGCGGTCGCCTGCCGGCGCGACGCGACGCGCTGGCACGGCTCGACCGCGACTCCGGCGATCGTCATCGCCCCATCACGTCGAGCCAGGATATCCTGTCCGACACCGCCGCCGACCCGGCCACGCGGGCGCTGTGGGACCTGCATCGTCGACGCCTCGACGCCGCCGTTGCACGGGTGCGGGTCGCGGCCCCCTCGCCGCGCCTCGTCAACCGCGACCGCTATGCCGTGCGGGCCGCGGCCCTGCTGCTCGTGGTGGCGGCGGCCTTCGTGGCCGGACCGGACCGCGCCGGCCGCGTCGCCGCCGCCTTCGACTGGCGCGGCACCGGGGCGCCGGGTGCCGGTTTCCGGCTCGACGGCTGGATCGATCCACCCGCCTATACGGGTCGCCCGCCCGTGCTGCTGACCGGGGCCGCTGCCGAGGCGTCGTTCGGGGACCCGGGCAAGGCGCGGGCCGTCGCGGCACCGGTCAATTCCGCCATCGTGGTACGCTGGTCGGGCGAGGGCAGGGTCGAGGTCGCGACCGAGGGCGCCGTCAAGCCGGCCGAGACCGCGGCGGAGTCCGGCAAGGATCCGGCCGCCAAGGATCCGTCCCCGGGACCCTCGCGGCTGGCCGGCCAGCCGGCCGAGACCGCGGCGGAGTCCGGCAAGGATCCGGCCGCCAAGGATCCGTCCCCGGGACCCTCGCGGCTGGCCGGCCAGCCGTCGCCCGCCGGCCAGCCGGGCCCCGGCACCGAGCGGCGTTTCGGGCTGGCGGGCGACGGCCGCATCGCTGTGACGCGCGACGGCACCCGCGTCGCGGCTTACGACATCCATGCGATCCCGGATCTGCCGCCCACGATCGCGCTCGACGGCCAGCCGGTCCGCAACGCCCGCGGCTCGCTGACGCTGCGCTACACGATCGGCGACGATTACGGCGCCGTGGGCGCGGAAGCGGCTTTCTCTGATCCGCGGGTGGGCGGGGCGCCCGTCAAGGGACGCACGCTCGTGGAGCCGCCGAAACTCGCTCTGTCGCTGCCGGCGGCCCCGCGCGGGCTCGGGCAGGGCGAGACGACGGCGGACCTCAGCCAGAGTCCCTGGGCCGGCGCGACCGTGACCATGGTGCTGCTGGCGCGGGACGAGGGCGGCAACACCGGGCGCAGTCCACCCGAGACGGTCGTGCTGCCGGCCCGGAACTTCACCCAGCCGCTCGCCCGCGCCCTCGTCGAGCAGCGCCGCGATCTCGTGCTCGACCCCGACCACCGCGAGGGGATCGACACGGCGCTCGACGCGCTGACCTTGGCCCCCGACGTGTTCGATACCCCGCCGGCCATCTTCCTCGGGCTCAGGACCGCCAAGACGCGCCTTGACGCCGCCAAGGAGGATCCCGACCTCGTGGCGGTGGCGGACCTCCTCTGGTCCATGGCGCTGCAGATCGAGGATGGCGACCTCAGCCGGACGGAACGCGACCTTCGGGCTCTCCAGCAGGAGCTCAAGGACGCGCTCGCCCGCAATGCTTCCCCCGACGAGATCAGGAAGCTCACGCAGGCGCTGCGCCAGCAACTCGACAAGTTCCTGAGCGAGATGGCCCAGAAGGCCGAACCCTCCGAGAAGGGCGAGGCACGGGCGGATCCCAGGACCCGCACGATCACGCCGCAGCAGCTGCAGTCCATGCTGGACCGAATGGAGCAGGCGGCCCGGAACGGCGACATGGCCGAAGCCCAGCGCATGCTGGACCAGTTGCGTGGCGTCCTCGAGAACCTCAAGACCGCCAAGCGCCGCTCGGACCGCCAGAACCAAGCCTCGCGCCGGATGAACCAGGCGAGGGGCGACCTCGACAGGATGATGCGGGACCAGCAGGCCCTGCGCGACGAAACCTTCCAAGGGGGTCGCCAGGGCCGCAAGACCGATCGCAACCAGGATCAGGCGGGCGACGAGGCGGACCCGCAAGGCGATGGCCAGCCGGGCGATCCGTCGCAAGGCGACCAGCAGAGCGGGCAATCCGGCGCCGGCCCGGGACAATCCAGCGATCTCAAGGGCCGCCAGAACGCCCTGCGCCAGAAGCTGCAGCAGATGCAGAAGCAGATGCGCGACATGGGGCTCGACGGCGAGAAGGGCTTCGATGCGGCCGGCCGGGCCATGAAGGAAGCCGAGGACGCGCTAGGTCAGGGGCAGGGGGGCAATGACCGTGCGGTAGAGGCGCAAGGCCGGGCCTTGCGCGATCTCCAGCAAGGCGCCCAGGGCATGGCCAAGCAGATGGCCCAGGCTCAGGGCCAGGGCGAGGGTCAAGGCCAGCAGGAGAGCGAGGACGGCGAAGGCCAGGACGACGGCACCGGCGGGCGCGCCGGGATGGAGACCGATCCGCTCGGCAGGCCTCGAGCCGCGCGCAATCAGGGCTTGGGTGCGGGTTTCGATGCGAAGGGCCTTCACGCCGGGGTGGGGCTGGCGGCCCGAGCCCAACAGGTGCTGGAGGAGTTGCGCCGGCGGCTCGGCGACCCGTCGCGCCCGCAACTGGAACAGGATTACCTCGAACGGCTGCTGAGGCGCTATTGAGACCTTCACCGCGCAACGATGCCGGGAATTCTGTGCGAAAGCGGCCGATCCGGCCGATCCGGCCGATCGTTGCGACGTTGTCCCGTTTGGTCGGGCATGGGGACGCGGTATAGCGTCGGCTCGATGGATCCGATCGGGGATGGTCATGACGGCGCACTTTCACCAATTCACCTGTCTCAGCGACAATTACGGCGTGCTGGTGCATGATTCGGCCACGGGTGCCACGGCCGCGATCGACGCCCCCGAGGCCGAAGCCGTGCTCTCTGCGCTGGACGAGACCGGCTGGACGCTCACCGACGTGCTGGTGACGCATCACCATGCCGACCATGTGGGGGGCATCCCGGCCCTCAAGGCGCGCTTCCCGGGCCTACGGATCGTGGGTCCGGCCAAGGAGGCCGCCAAGATCGGCGCCCTCGACCTCGCGGTCGTCGAGGGCGATATGGTGACGGTGGGCCATCTCGGCGCCAAGGTGATCGAGACGCCCGGCCATACGGCCGGCCACATCGTTTACTGGTTCGAGGAGAACGATGCGCTCTTCGCCGGCGACACGCTGTTCGCGCTCGGCTGCGGGCGGGTGATGGAAACCTCCATGGAGGTGATGTGGGACTCGCTGCTGAAGCTGTCGCAACTGCCGGGCGACACCCAGGTCTATTGCGGGCACGAATATACGCAGAGCAACGCCAGGTTCGCGCTCACGGTCGAGCCCGGCAACGCCGTGCTTCAGGAGCGCGCCCGCGAGGTCGAGGCTCTGCGGGCCGACAAGCGGCCTACCCTGCCCACGACGCTGTCGCTGGAGTTCGCCGCCAATCCCTTCCTGCGCTGCGCCGAACCCGCCGTGCAGGCCGCTGCAGGTCTACCCGGCGGCGATCCTACGCAGGTCTTCGCGGTGCTGCGCGAGCGCAAGAACCGGTCCTGACAATGGACGGTGCCGGGCTGCCGTCGTCGCTTCCTGGGCGCGACGTGGTCCGCATGCTCGATCTCGCGCCCCATCCCGAGGGAGGGCATTACCGCGAAACCTTCCGCGACACCCGTTGCGACGCCGAAGGACGGCCGGCCTCGACTGCGATCCTGTTCCTGCTGGCCGGCGACGTCGTCTCCGAATGGCACCGGATCGACGCCGCCGAGGTGTGGCACCATTATGCCGGGGCGCCGCTCGTCCTCACGATGTCGCCCAACGGCCATGACGCGTCGGCGCATCGGCTCGGCCCGGCGTTCGATGCCGGGCAGACACCCCAGTTCGTGGTTCCGGCCGGCTGCTGGCAGACCGCCGTCAGTCTCGGAGCCTGGACGTTGATGGGCTGCACGGTGGCGCCAGGCTTCCGCTTCGAGGGTTTCGAACTGGCGCCGCCCGGCTGGCGGCCGACGCCGCGGAAGTAGGGCGCGCCCGTCGGTTCGAGCCGAGACCGTCAACAGGATCATGGCGACCCAGCGGAACGCGCCCATGCGCCGCGGTGGCGCGGCGGCCGCCTGAGCCTTGCCGGCCCGCCGCCCCCTGTTCGACCTCGTTCTCGCGTCGTCACGCCGGTCCGCCGTCGTCGATCCTCTCCTGGGCGCGATGAGTTGGCCATCGCACCTCCCCCACGCATGACGCCCGGAGCCGTGCATTCGATGCAGGACAACTCAGCTTCAAGCCGCATCGCCCGGTTTCGCACCGCGCTGTTGATTTTGCGCCGCAACACGGGCATAAGACGTGAAGCCGAGCAACATGCGCGCGCGTCGCGCATGCTTCTCCCACCAGACCGGAGTGGGAGGTTCACGTCACCGGCTCTTTCGCGCCCTGCTCCGGACGATGGCGGCTTCCTTTAGCGGAGGCGCGCCTGGAGGCTCGTGGCGCAGTTCGAACGAAAAGTCAGGATCCTTTGACAACTTTCACCGACCTCGGCCTTCCCGCGCCGATTCTCCAGGCGCTGGCCGCCGAAGGCTACGAGACGCCCACGCCCATCCAGACCGGGGCCATCCCGCACGTGCTCGCGGGCCGGGACCTCCTCGGGCTCGCCCAGACCGGCACCGGCAAGACCGCCGCCTTCGCGCTGCCCATCCTGGCCCGCCTGTCGATGACCGACGCGCAGCCCAAGCCGCGCGGCTGCCGCGTGCTCGTGCTGTCGCCGACGCGCGAACTCGCGAGCCAGATCGAAGCCAACATCATCGCCTATTCGCGCTTCCTGCGCTTCTCCACGACCCTGGTGTTCGGCGGCGTGCCGGTGGGCCGCCAGATCCGCGCCTGCGCGCGCGGCGTCGACATCGTGGTGGCGACGCCCGGCCGCCTGCTCGACCTCATCAACCAGCGCGCCCTGACGCTCGACGGCGTCGGGGTCTTCGTGCTGGACGAGGTCGACCGCATGCTCGACCTCGGCTTCATGCGAGACATCCAGCGCATCGTCGCCCTGCTGCCGAAGAAGCGCCAGAGCCTGTTCTTCTCGGCCACCATGCCGCCCGACATCGCGAAGCTCGCGGCCTCGCTGCTGACGAACCCGGTCGAGGTCAAGGTAGCGCCCGTGTCGGCCACGGCCGACCGCATCGCCCAGACCGTGATCTTCTGTCCGACGCGCGACAAGCAGGCCATGCTGCACGGCCTGCTCGGAGATGGCGCGATCACCCGCGCGCTGGTCTTCACCCGAACCAAGCACGGCGCCGACAAGGTGGTGAAATATCTGAATGCCTCGGGCTTCAAGGCCGATGCCATCCACGGCAACAAGTCGCAGAACCAGCGCGAGCGTGCCCTGGCGGCCTTCCGGGCCGGCCAATCGCGCCTGCTCGTCGCCACCGACATCGCGGCGCGCGGCATCGACGTCGACGCGGTCAGCCATGTGATCAATTTCGACATCCCCAACATTGCCGAGACCTACGTGCACCGGATCGGCCGCACGGCCCGGGCCGGCGCCGACGGTTCGGCCGTATCGCTGTGCGGCGATGACGAGCGCGGCTTCCTCCGGGACATCGAGCGCCTGATTCGCCAGAAGGTCCCGGTCCGGGAAGGCAAGCCCGGCACGGTTTCGGCACCGGCGCAATCCGCCGAGCCGGCATACCGGGATCCACGGCAGCTCCGCGGGCGCCGGGACGGCGGCAAGCCGCAGGGCGAGCAGCGCTCGAACGGCAACGCCGGACGCGCGCAGCCGCGCCACGGGGCCGAGGGCGTGCGCGGCGACCAGAGGCGCGACGGGGCCGGTCAGGCCCCCAATCGCCCGCGTGACCCCGGTGCCGCGGCAGCTCGTTCGCGTGATGTGGGAGCGGCCCGCCCGCGGCCGACCCAGAACAACGACAGGCGCGCCCAAACGCCGCGCTGAAATAGCCGCGATCGGGCTCTTGCGCGATCGCGCGACTGAGCCCTAACATCGTGGTCATGGCCGAGACTGTGATCACGATCCGTGGGGCACGGACCAGCGATGCGAAAGCCATCGCCGAGGTCCACGACGCGGCTTGGCTCGATGCCTATCGCGGCATCATCCCGGGCCGCGAACTCGACAAGATGGTGGCGCGCCGTGGCCCGGCCTGGTGGCACAAGGCCATCCGCAACGGCAGCCGTCTGTCGGTCCTCGACTTCGACGATTGCATCGGCGGTTATACGAGCTATGGCCGCAACCGCGTGCCGGCGCTGCCCTACAGGGGCGAAATCTTCGAACTCTATCTGGCGCCCCAATACCAGGGCATCGGCTTCGGGCGGCGCCTGTTCGAGGCTGCCCGAAAGGATCTCGCGGAACACGGATACGCGACATGCCTGGTCTGGGCCCTGGCCGACAACGAACGCGCCATCTCGTTCTACCTGCGGCTCGGCGGCCGCATCGTCCGCCGGGCCGAGGAGCGGTTCGGCCAGGACATGCGGGGCCGCATCGCGTTCGGCTTCGATTGAAGCTTTCTTTTCCGAACCTGGTTGATTTATGAGGGAGCGCGTTCGATGCGGGCCCGCATCGAGACTGAATTCAAAAACGGCGGGAGACGCCCGATGAACATCGACGCCATTGCGATCGGTAAGAACCCGCCTGACGAGGTCAACGTCATCATCGAAGTGCCGATCGGCGGCGAGCCGATCAAATACGAGATGGACAAGGAAGCCGGCATCCTGATGGTCGATCGGTTCCTCTATACTGCGATGCGGTATCCGGGAAATTACGGCTTCATCCCCCACACATTGTCGGACGACGGCGATCCCTGCGATGTCATCGTGGCCAACACGCGCGAAATCGTACCGGGCGCCATGATGGCGTGCCGTCCCGTGGGCGCCCTGCTCATGGAAGACGAATCGGGCGGTGACGAGAAGATCGTCGCCGTGCCGACGACGAAGCTCACGCGCCGTTATGAGAAGGTCGAAAACTATACCGACCTGCCGCAGATCACGATCGAGCAGATCGAGCATTTCTTCACCCACTACAAGGATCTCGAGCCCGGCAAATGGGTCAAGATCGTCAGATGGGTCGACGCAGCCGAGGCCAAGAAGCTCATCGTGCAGGGTATGGAGCGGGCCAAGGCTGCCAAGTCCAAGTAGGCGCGCTCGCCTTTTCCCCAGCCGACGGCCGCTTCTCTCATTCCAAACTCGATCGATCGCTTCGCGATTCCTGATTCCGGCTTGGCTCGCCCGCCGTGCCGGCTCGTTGCGACTGGTTCCGGTTCAACCGCTCGGAACCAGTGTCAGTCGGCGCGGCGATCAGCATTGTCGTTGGGGTCGAGTTGGAGCTTGTCGTCGCTCTCGGTATCGACTGTGGCGCAGAAGCCCGCGCCCCATTCGTGTCGTTCCCGGCTGCCGGCTGCATAAGGATTGTCGTGCAGGGTCTTTCCCGCGTCGCGGGCGTCCAAGCCTTCCTGGAAGTACTGGCTCAAGGATTGCGGTTCGGTCGGATGCATGGCGTCGATCCTTCCGGCGGAGCGAGACTGATCCGTCATATGGGGCTGTTTCTACGACGCTCCTATGGCAAACCGGGCCTGAAGTCCGCCAGGACTCCGGTATTTCGGCACCTCGCTGCTTCGGCAGTGGCGTGTCTTGACCTCGTCACCTTTCTCCAACATGACACCCCTTGGTGATCATCAGCGAAGACGGACTCCCCATGCTCGAGGCCTCCTCGACCATCCCCGAAGGGCGCGCCGGCCCCGAGCCTCGGCGCCGGACCGTGCCGGTGCGGGTCGGCAACGTCACCGTGGGGGGCGGTGCTCCGGTCGTCGTGCAGTCGATGACCAATACCGACACGGCCGACATCGATGGCACCGTGAAGCAGGTCGCGGCCCTGGCCCGTGCCGGTTCCGAGATGGTCCGTATCACGGTCGACCGCGACGAGGCCGCTGCGGCCGTGCCACGCATCCGCGAGCGGCTCGACCGGATCGGCGTCGACGTGCCGCTGATCGGCGACTTCCATTACATCGGCCACAAGCTCCTGGCCGATCATCCGGCCTGCGCCGAAGCGCTCGCCAAATACCGCATCAATCCCGGTAACGTCGGCTTCAAGGACAAGAAGGATCGGCAGTTCTCGGCCATCGTCGAGACCGCGATCCGCTACGGCAAGGCGATTCGCATCGGCGCCAATTGGGGTTCGCTCGACGGCGATCTCCTGACGAGCCTGATGGACGAGAATGCCCGCTCGGCAGAGCCGGTCCAGGCCCGCGCCGTCACCCGCGAGGCCATGGTGCGGTCGGCGCTCTATTCGGCCGAACGCGCGGAGGAGATCGGCCTCGCCAAGGATCGCATCATCCTGTCGGCCAAGGTCTCGGCCGTGCAGGACTTGATCGCGGTCTACAAGACGCTGGCGTCCCGGTCCGATTACGCCATCCACCTCGGCCTGACCGAGGCCGGCATGGGGTCCAAGGGCATCGTGGCCTCGTCGGCGGCGCTGGGTATCCTGCTGCAGGACGGGATCGGCGACACGATCCGCGTGTCGCTGACGCCCGAGCCGGGCGGCGACCGCTCGGTGGAGGTGAAGGTCGCGCAGGAAATCCTGCAGACCATGGGATTCCGGACCTTCGTGCCGCTGGTGGCCGCCTGCCCGGGTTGCGGCCGCACGACATCGACGGTGTTCCAGGAACTCGCCCGCGACATCCAGAACTACATCGTCACCGAGATGCCGGAGTGGAAGGCGAAATACCCCGGCGTCGAGACCCTCAACGTCGCCGTGATGGGCTGCATCGTCAACGGCCCGGGCGAGTCCAAGCACGCCGACATCGGCATCTCGTTGCCCGGCACCGGCGAGACCCCGGCGGCGCCCGTCTTCATCGACGGCAAGAAGGCCCTCACGCTGCGCGGCGCCAACATCGCGTCGGAGTTCAAGCAGCTCGTCGACGACTACATCGTCAGCCGCTTCGGCGTCGAGGCGCAGAGCGCGGCGGAGTAGTCCAGTTCCCGGCCCGGCTTACGGAAGAGAAACGCTCCCCGGTGGGACGTCCGGACTTCAAATCCGGGAAGGGCTGCGAGCCGGTTCTTGGTGGGTTCGACCCCCACTCTCTTCCGCCATCCATGCCGGACGGCGCCACCCGCACCGCCATGATCCCGGCTTCCTTCCCGAAGGCGGCCCGCGCGTCCCTGCTCGACCCCGCCGTCGTGGTGCATCCCTGCTGTGGCTCGCCTCCGATGCGTCCCACGGCATCACGGGCAGGCGCATCGACGCCAGCCGTTGGCGCCTGGACCTCCAACCCGAAGACGCCTGCCGCGAGGCTGCCGGCGAGGTCGGCTGGGCGCCGCCGCAGCCCGGCCGAGGGCCAACGGCCTGCGGCTGTCAGCCGATCTCGGCCCGATGCACGCCGCCGATGAGGTTGTGGCTCAGAAGGTGCTCGGTCGAGAGCACCACAGTCCCGCCCGCGACCGGCCCGATCCGCGCCAGTATGAATTGAAGGTGTCGCCGATCCTCTGCCGCGGCCTGCTCCGCGTCCTCGGCCGTCACCGCGGCGAAGCGGAGCGTGGTGCCGGGCCGGGCCTGGGCGAGTTTACGCAGGTCCGGCTCGATCACGGTGGCGATCTTGGGATAGCCGCCGGTGGTCTGGCGATCCGCCAGAAGAACGACCGGCCGGCCGTGGCCCGGCACCTGGATGCTTCCGTTCATGATGCCGTCCGAGACGATGTTGAACCCGGCCGCATGGGTAATGGCGGGGCCGCTCAACTGGCACCCCATGCGGTCGGTCCTGTCCGATACCGTGTAGTCCGAGGACAGGAAGGTCGCGATGCCGTCGGCCGTGAAGGCGTCGTCCTGAGGGCCGAGCACGACCCGGACCGGTCCCTCGAAGCCGGGTCGATGAGCCTCGGGGAGGTCGAGGCAAGGACCCCTGGGCTCGGGGCGGGCGAGGTTCAGCCGGTCGCCTGCCGCGAGCGGCCGTCCGTCCAACCCGCCGAGGCGCGAGCGGGTGTGGGTGGAGCGGCTGCCCAGGACGGGGGCGAGGTCCCACCCGCCCGCGACCGCGAGATAGCCGCGAAGGCCCTGCGGCCCCGGCGCGATCGATACGCGATCGCCGAGCTCGGCGTCGAAGGCCCGATAGCGCGGGATCGCGGCGCCGTTGCGCGTGATCCGGGCCTCCATGCCGGCGAAGGCCAGCCGGCAGGCCCTGGCCTCGACCGCAAAGGCCGGACCACTCAGGGTGGTCTCGATGACCGCAGTGCCGGTCGTGTTGCCGACCAGCGCATTGGCGATGTGCATCGCCAGTGCGTCCATGGCGCCCGAGGCCGAGATGCCGAACCGCGCATAGCCGAAGCGGCCGGCGTCCTGCACGGTCGAGAACAGGCCGCCGTCCTCGATCAGCAGCGCGTCAGCCACGGCTTCGGTCCCGAACCGCCACCACCTCGCCGTGCTCCGCGGCAGCGCAGAGTGCGGCGTAGTCGGACGCACCGATCGGCTCGAAGCGGATCATGTCGCCGGGCGCGAACAGGAACGGGCGGTCGGCCCGACGCGGATCGTAGGTCCTGACCGGCGTCTGGCCCAGGAGGTGCCAGCCGCTGGGGATTTCCAGGGGCGGCGATACGGCGGCCTGCTGTCCGCCGATCGAGACCGACCGCGGCGGCGTCTTCGGGCGCGGATCGCGACGCCGGTCGATGTGCAGCGCCTCCGGCAAGCCGCCGAGATAGCTGAAGCCGGGCGCGAAGCCGATCATGTAGACACGATAGTCGGCGCCGCAATGGAGCGCCACCACGGCCTCCTCGGACAGGCCGTGGTGTTGCGCGACCGCGCCGAGGTCGGCCCCGTGGGTTCCGCCATAGCGCACCGGGACGCGCCACCTCGGGGCATCCGCGATTGCGGCCGCCCCGACGCCGCCCTCGGCCTGCCGCAGCGCCACGATGGCGGCGATCAGTTCGGCCCGCGGCAGCGCCACGGGATCGAACATCACAAGGAGCGACCGGTAGGTCGGGACGACCTCGCGCAGTCCGGGCAGACGCTTGGCGTCGAGCGCATCCGCCAGGGCCACGACGGCCCGGCTGGTCGCCTCGTCGATGGACTGCCCGAATTCCACCGTCAGACCACCGTCACCCGACGGGAGGAAGCGAGGCTCGGGAGGGACATCGACCATGGCGGTCCTGAATTCGCGGGGGGCGTCCGGCCCCGCGGCTGCCGCGGCGCGACGGGCGTCTTGCACCGCGCCCGCCACCGCGTGCATAGCTTGAGGTCTGCGGGACGGAGGTGCAAGGCGATGCCGACGATCGACATCAACTGCGACATGGGGGAGGGCTTCGGCGCCTACACGATCGGCGACGACGCCGGGATGCTGAGCATCGTCACGTCGGCCAACATCGCCTGCGGGTTCCACGGCGGGGACCCCAACGTCATGGATGCCACGCTGCGTCTCGCCGCCGCGAACGGCGTCGCGGCGGGAGCCCACCCGGGCTTCATGGACCTCTACGGGTTCGGCCGTCGCCAGATCCGCGGCGAGAGCGCGGCCGAGGTCGAGCGGCAGATCATCTACCAGATCGGCGCGCTCCAGGCATTGGCGGGCGCGGCGGGCACGCGGCTCAGCCACGTCAAGGCGCACGGCGCGCTGGGCAACATGGCCGCCGTGGAACCCGATCTCGCCGATGCCCTGGCGCGCGCCACGCGGGCCGTCGATCGCGACCTGATCCTGGTCGTCATGCCGGGCCTCGAGACCGAGGCGGCGGCCCAGCGGTTCGGCCTCGCCATGGCGCGCGAGGTCTACTGCGACCGCGCCTATGCGGACGACGGCAACCTCCTATCACGACGATCGCCTGGCGCCGTGATCCACGATGCGGAGGTCGCGGCAGAACGGGTCATGCGTATGGTCGGGGATGGGGCCGTCACGACCATGTCGGGCCGGCGCCTGGCCGTTCGCATCGACACGGTCTGCGTGCATGGCGACACCCCCGGGGCACTCGGCATGGCACAGCGGCTCCGCCAGCGCTTGCGTGAAGCCGGGATCGAGGTGGCGCCGTTCCGCCACAAGCTCAAGCCTCCAAACTAGCATCGATCGCATCAGCCGCCAAGCGGCACACGGAAAACGAGAGTCAATGGCTGTGGGGGACGGAACATATGTAAAACATAACATGGCGTAAATGTGCTTTCGCCACTCGCGCTGGCCCAGCACTGATGGCCTAGTCTGGTAGAAGTGGCGAGCACGCGCTATCACATGCGTCAGGGTGGAATACCGCTACGAGCAGACACCTACACCGGAGCGAAACGATGACGGCAGGGCCGGAGAAGGCTTCAGGATCTCCTTACGTGGAAGATGAGATTAAACCTGGCATCGTTCCCTTTCTTTCCGAAGATGTTCTCCGGGCCTCTAAACGGTGTCAGACTGATGCGCCTGTCGACAATAAGGGGCACGACATGTCCTCCGAGAAAAGTCGGCCGTTTCTTGTTTTTGACGTTGATTTGAAAAATAGAGTTTGCAAAGCAACACCGACGCTTCATACAGAAAATCCCGGCCCTAGTAGCGTACACCTTGATGTACGTCTGAGGAAAAACTTTACGGGAAAAGCAAATAAAGAATATATATATATTCACTCAGATCAGTACGTTACCATTCCGTTCGATGTTCTAATAGCAGCTACGGCTAGCGAGCTAAGCAAGAAGGGCAAGCGGAGACAGTACGGGGTTGAAAACCCTTTGGCTTTGAAGCTAATCACAAACTTGTATGAACAGGATGGTAAGCCTCTCAGAGGCATGCGAACTCTAATGCCCCGTTCATCGTCAGATCCGGGGAGACCGGTCTGTCAAACGGAGGATGAAAGCGATGACAGCGAAGACTGAGAAAATGACGCCCGAACAGCAATGAGCAGCCTTCGAGGCAGCCGCTCGCGAACTCGGCTGTGACGAGTCCCCGGGCGCCTTCGAGGCTGCGGTGAAGAAGGTGGCGCGGCATGAGCCCTCAGCGAAAAACCTGGACAGAGAACATGATGGCGATGGCGGCAAGAAGTAGGACGATCCATCGAACGTAGCTGACCAGCGTGGTGAGCAGTCCGGCGATCAGGACAACGTCCGTTCTGATCCAAGCTGTGTAATGAGGGACGGCCTCCCATGAAGCAGGCTCTATGCCGTCATGAGCCAAGCGCTGGTTTTCGCTTTTGAGCGTCCGCTCCTGAAGATCGGCTGCGAGTTCAAGGAAGTTGCGCGGCAAGGTTGTGAGCCTCCGGTTTGACGAAAGCTACACTAACCAGCGGTCACATGGTTCGCATGGGATATAGTCGCTCTCGGAAAGGCCCTCGTGGCTTCGGGCCGGCGATTGGCCTCGGCTCACCCCAGCGCGATGCGAGCCAGGTGCTCCATCGATGCACCGATCTGCGCGGCCGCCGGTAACTGGAGATCGATTCCGAGTGTTTTCCGCGCGCCGTCCTCGTCGGCGAACCCCCGGGAAGAGGAGGTCCCGAAACCTCCTCTTATCGCCGCGACCGGACGCCGGTGGCCAGTGAACACGCTCGGGAAAGTCGCTGGGGCCAAATAGGTCATCGCAGTCGCTCCGACACGCGCGTTAACGGATGGTTGACGTTTGATGAACGTCGGTTGTCCCGTTTCGTTGCGACGGCGGCGGGGTTTTCGACGATCCGGTCCATCAAGCGGCCGTCCAGCCGCCGTCCATGCACAGATTGGCGCCGGTGATCTGCCCGGCGGAATCGGACGTGAGATAGACGGCCAGCGAGGCCACCTGCTCCACCGTGACGAACTGCTTGGTGGGCTGGGCCGCCAGCATCACGTCCATGATCACCTGCTCCTGCGTCATGTTGCGGGACTGCATCGTGTCGGGAATCTGCTTCTCGACCAGCGGCGTCCACACGTAGCCGGGCGATATACAGTTGACCGTCACGCCGAACGTGGCGAGTTCGAGCGCCGCCGTCTTGGTCAGGCCGACGATGCCGTGTTTGGCCGCCACATAGGCCGACTTGAACGGCGAGGCGACGAGCGAATGGGCCGAGGCCGTGTTGATGATCCGGCCCCAGCGGCGTGCCTTCATGCTGGGGATCGTGGCCCGCATCGTATGGAAGGCCGAGGACAGGTTGATCGCGATGATGGCGTCCCAGGCGTCGGGAGGAAAGTCCTCGATCGGCGACACGCGCTGGATGCCGGCGTTGTTGACCAGGATGTCGACGCTGCCGAACCTCTCTTCGGCCTCGCGGATCATGGCGGCGATCTCGGCGGGCTCCCTCATGTCGGCCCGGGAGTGGAGAACCTCGACGCCGAACTCCGCCGCGATGGCGCTGCGTTCGGCCTCGACGGCACCGGCCTCGCCGAAGCCGTTCAGCATCACGGCGGCGCCTTCCCGGGCCAGCGCCCGCGCGATCCCGAGCCCGATGCCGCTGGTCGACCCGGTGACCACGGCGCTGCGCGAACGAAGGGACATGGGAGGCTCCGGGAGGGAAGGGTCGACGGTGGCTCGGGCGGTTCCGTCCTACAACGCCCGGCGACCGACCGCGATCCATACGGTCAGGGACCGCGACCGCATCCAGGTCGATGTCCCCGGACAGCGGGGCGCGGATCCGCCCCACCCCGAGGGCCGCCGCTCGACGCCGGCTACTCGGCGGCCTCCGGCACCGCCAGCAGGTTCTCGAGCCTGATCGGCGCCTCGCGGACCCGGATCCCGGTCGCGTGCCAGACCGCGTTGGCGATCGCGCCCGCCGTGCCGGTGATGCCGATCTCGCCCACACCCTTGATGCCGAGCGCGTTGACGTGAGCGTCGTCCTCCTCGATCAGGATGGCTTCGAGCGAGGGCACGTCGGCGTTCACCGGAACGTGGTACTCGCCGAGGTTGGCGTTCATGGGCCGCCCGGAGCGCAGGTCCATGACGGCCTCCTCGTGCAGCGCGAAGGAGACGCCCCAGATCATGCCGCCGTAATATTGGCTGCGCACGAGCCTCGGATTGATGATCCGCCCGGCCGCGAAGGCGCCGACGAGGCGCGTGCAGCGGATCTGCCCGAGGTCCGGGTCGACCTTCACCTCGGCGAAGACGGCGCCGTGGGCGTGCATGGCATATTGCTTCTGCGCATTCTGATCCGCCGCCGCGCTGCCCTCGCCCTCGATCGACGCGCGGCCGGCGCGGGCCAGGATGGCGGCATAGCTCTCGCCGCGGCTCTCGTCGTCCCGGCGGACGAGCCGCCCGTCACGCGCCACCACGCCGGCATTGCCGGCGCCGAACAACGGCGAACGCTGATCCTCGGTGGCGAGCCGCGCGAGCTTGGCCACCGCATCGGAACCGGCCGCATGGGCGGCATTGCCCGTCGTCGCCATGTGCCCCGAACCGCCCGCGATGCCGCCATCCGGCAGGTCCGACGTGCCCATGTGGAACGCGACGGCGTCGATGTCGAGCCCGAGGCTGTCGGCCGCGACCTGGTGGATCGCGGTCCAGGCGCCCTGGCCCATGTCCATGGCCCCGATCTCGACGAGGCCGGTGCCGTCGGCCCGGATCTCCGCTCGCGCGTTGGCCGCGAAGATCAGGGCCGGAAAGGTCGCGGTGCCCAGGCCCCAGCCGACCAGGAGGCCATCGGGGTCGCGCATCCGACGCGGCTCGCGGGGGCGGGCCTCCCACCCAAAGCGCTCGGCCCCGCGGGTGTAGCACTCGCGCAGGGCCTTGGACGAGAAGGGCTTGCCCGAGATGGGCTCGACCTCGGCGTAGTTGCGCAGCCGGAACTCCAGCGGGTCGAGGCCGCAAGCTTCCGCCATCTCGTCGACGGCACTCTCGAGTGCGATCGAGCCCGAGGCCTCGCCCGGCGCCCGCATGAACGTCGGAGTGCCGGTGTCGATCCGCACGGCCTCGTGCGACGTGTGGAGCGCGGGCGTCGCGTAGAGGGTGTGGGACGTGCTCGCGCTGGGTTCGAAGAAGTCGTCGTAGGTGCTCGATGCCGTCAGCACATGGTGGTCGATCGCGGTCAGCCGGCCTTCGGCGTCGGTGCCGAGTCGCAGGGTCTGGCGGGTCGGCGCGCGATGGCCGACGGGACCGAACATGTGCTCGCGGCGCACCACGAGCTTCACGGGACGGCCCGTGCGGCGGGCCGCCATGATGCCCAGCACCTGGGGGCCCGAGGTACCGGCCTTGGAGCCGAAGCCGCCGCCGAGGAAGGGCGAGCGGATCAGGATATTCTCCGGCGGGATCCCGAACAACGTCGCCAAGCGAGCCTTGGCCATGGTCATGGCCTGGCTCGGCATGTCGAGCGTGAGTCTGTCGCCGTCCCATTGCGCCACGACGGCGTGGGGCTCCATGGCATTATGGTATTGCGCCGGCGTCTCGTAGGTCGCCTCGACGCGGTGCCGGGCCGCCGCGAGCGCCTCGGCCACGTCGCCGCCGCGACCCCCATCGGGCTCCCTGCCGACACCGACGGAGGGCGGCACGAAGGGCTCGGCCCCGTCGAGCCCGACCCGCGCCGGTTCCGCTTCGTAGCGGGGAGCGAGCAGCGCCGCGCCTTCGGTCGCCGCTTCCAGCGTCTCCGCGATCACCACCGCGATCGGCTGGTTGGCGTAGCGCACGCGGTCGTTCTGGAGCACGTCGATGCGGAACGAGAAGGGGCCGTCCTTCAGCTCCGGGTCGCCGGGGAGTTCCGGATGGTCTCCGGGGACCATGACGTCGACGACCCCGGGATGGGCCTTGGCGGCCGCGACGTCGAGCGACGCGACGCGCCCGCGCGAGATGCTGCTCCCCGCCAGCACGGCATAGAGCATGCCGTCGGGATGGTTGTCGGCCGCGAAGCGGGCGCGGCCCGTCACCTTGAGGTGGCCGTCGCGGCGGGTGAGCGGCTGGCCGATGCTGGAGCCGTGACGGATGTGGACGGGGGCTTGATCAGGCATGGGCCGCGATTCCGAGGGGTGAAGCGAAGGGGGAGGCCGGCAGGGCCGACACGCGCTCGGGCGTGCCGGCCAGCGCCAGCGTGAAGGCCCGCACGGCGATGCGCCGCGCGAGCTCGATCTTGAAAGCGTTGTGGCCCGAGGGTTTGGCCTCGGCGAGCGCCGCCTCGGCGGCCTGCCGGAAGGCGTCCCGGTCCGGCGCGCGGCCTGCGAGCAGAGCTTCGGCCTCGCGGGCTCGCCAGGGCTTGAGGGCGACGCCGCCGAAGGCAAGGCGCGCCTCGGCGATGCGGCCGCCGTCGAGGCGGAGGGCCGCCGCGGCCGACACCACCGCGAAGGCGTAGGAGGTGCGGTCGCGGACCTTGAGGTAACGGCTATGGGCCGCGAAGCCGGCCGCTTCCGGCGGCAGCGTCACGGCGGTGATCAGGTCGCCCGGCTCCAGCACCGTCTCGCGCCAGGGTTCCTGGCCCGGCAGGCGATGGAACGCCTCGAGCGGCACGCTGCGCCGACCCGCGGGTCCCTCGATCTCGACCGCGGCATCGAGGGCCGCGAGCGGCACGCAGAAGTCGGAGGGGTGGGTGGCGATGCAGCTGTCGCTCCACCCGAGCACCGCATGAAGCCGGTTTTCGCCGCCGCGGGCGTCGCAGCCGCTGCCCGGCTCGCGCTTGTTGCACCGGCTGGCCGTGTCCGTGAAATAGGGGCAGCGCGTTCGCTGCATCAGGTTGCCGCCCGTGGTGGCGGCGTTGCGCAACTGCGCCGAGGCACCGCTGAGCAGCGCCTCGGCCACGGCCGGATAGCGCTTGGCGAAGGTGGCATCATGGGCCAGATCGCCGTTGCGGACCAGCGCGCCGATGCGGACCGATCCGTCGGGCCGATGCTCGATCCGGTCGAGGCCGGGCACCCGCGTGAGGTCGACCAGGCGGTCGGGCCGCATGACGCTGCCCTTCATGAGATCGACGAGGTTGGTGCCGCCGGCGAGGTACGAGGCGCCGGGCTGGGCCGCCGCGGAAACGGCCTCGGGGACGCTCGCGGCGCGGAGATAATCGAAGCGCTTCACGCGGCCCTCTCCCGGCTCTGTTCGTTCATTTGCGCCTGCGCTTCGAGCACCGCCTCGGTGATGCCCGCGTAGGCGCCGCAGCGGCACAGGTTGCCGCTCATGGCCTCGCGCACCCGCTCGGGGTCCTGGCCGGCCTGCGCCTCGCGGATCAGGCCGACCGCGCTCATGATCTGGCCCGGCGTGCAGAACCCGCACTGGAACGCGTCGTGGGCGATGAACGCGGCCTGGACCGGGTGGAGGAGTTCCCCGCGCGACAGGCCCTCGATGGTGAGCACATCGGCCCCGTCGTGGCTCATCGCCAGGGCGAGGCAGCTGTTGATGCGGCGACCGTCCACCAGGATCGTGCAGGCCCCGCATTGGCCGCGGTCGCAGCCCTTCTTGGTGCCGGTGAGGTCGAGCCGCTCGTGCAGCAGGTCGAGCAGGGTCACGCGCGGGTCGTCGAGGACGATGTCGCGCCGCGTGCCGTTCACGGTGAGGGATATGGGGACGGTCATGAGGCTCGCTTCCGGATCGCTGGCGTGGTCGGGCATATAAGGCTCGGGCGTGGGATCGGCCATGGCGGGCTGCCGTGGGCCATGCGTGGTCCGGGCCTCGCTCTGCTGGCGCCCGTGGCGGGCGCGAGCTGCCGGTCAGCCATGATCCCTGCCTCCTGAAATGACCTGCAGCTTTCGCTCATGCGTGTTGGCCGCGTGTCCGGCCCCCAGTTCGGCCGCATGGGCGAGCTTGAAGTCGAGGATGCCCAGGGTCTCCTGCAGCGAGGCGATCTGCGCCACCACCTTGTCTCTTTGGAGAGCCACGATGCGGGTCCGTTCGGCCAGCGTCCCGTCGCCTTGCCTGGCCAGCGCCAGGTATCGGCCGATCTCGGGGAGCGGCATGCGCACGGCCCTGAGGCGAGCGATGAAGACGAGTTCGTGGATCTCCGTGGGGCCGTAGGCTCGTCGTCCACCCGCGGTTCGGGGCGGTGGCGCCAGCACACCCTCGCGCTCGTAGAAGCGGATCGCGTCCGTGCTCAGGCCCACCGCTTCGGAGGCCTCGCCGATCGTCAAGTTCGTGCTCATGGAGCGACGCTACAAGTTTGAGTCGGGTCCAGGTCAAGCGACGATTTCGCGGCAAGGCGGCGGCCGGGCGTGCCGCTTCGCCTCAGGCACAATCGGCGTTGATCGCGCCGGCCGCGGGACTTGCGGAGCCGGGGCGAGATGCGGACAATGGGAGCGACTCCGACACCGAGGCCTGCGATGACCGCTCCCGTCCCGACCAGCCGACGATCACGGGCCGCCGCGGTCCTGACGCTCGCTTTCGCCCTGACCGGCATCGGCGTCGGACTGGCACAGGGTCAGGCGGTCGACAGGGGACGGCTGCAAGCCTCCGTCGACGGCCCAGGGCGCGAGCCGACCAACCGGGCTCGCGACCCCTTCCGGCACCCGGTCGAGGACCTGGCCTTCTTCGGCGTCACGCCGTCGAGCACCGTCGTCGAGATCCTGCCCGGCGGTTCCGGCTATTGGACGGAGATCCTGGCGCCCTACCTGCGCGACGCCGGCCGCTACATCGCGGCCAACCCACCCAAGACCGATACCTCCGACGAGGCCGTCAAAGGCAACGCCGCCTTCGCGGCCAAGATCGCGGCCGATGCGGCCGACTATGCCAAGGTGGAGACGGCCGGTTTCGTGCATGACGGCGACATCGTGCCGCCCGGGACGGCCGACGCGGTGCTGACGTTCCGCAACGTCCACAACTGGATGGCCGACGGCTCGGCGCCCGCGGTGTTGGCGACGTTCTTCCGGGCGCTGAAGCCCGGCGGCGTGCTGGGGATCGAGGAGCACCGCGGCCGTGCCGACCAGCCGCAGGACCCGCTCGCCAAGAGCGGCTACGTGCGCCAGGACACGGTCATCGCCCTGGCCGAACGGGCCGGCTTCACGCTCGCCGCCGCCTCGGAAGCCAACGCCAACCCCAAGGACACGAAGGACTACCCGGCCGGCGTCTGGACCCTGCCGCCGACCTACCGCCTCAAGGACGTCGACCGGGCCACCTACGCGGCGATCGGCGAAAGCGACCGCATGCTGCTCCGCTTCAAGAAGCCGAACCCTTAACGCACGTGCGGCCAAGGGGGGCCGGGATAAGGGGGCAGGTCCGCGCTGGGACCAGACATTAGTTTTAGACCGGACTGCAGACGTTCGGCTTTGCCTTGCTCGAAGTTAGAGGCTGATCGCGTGAAGGTAGGGACCCAAGCGATTTCCTTGGTTGGCTGTCGACGCCGCGTCCAGAGGGCGCGCATCCCTCAAACGGAAACTCTGGCGCGGCGCATCTGAAATTCAACGCCGGTCATACGGATGCGCCAACTATACATCTCTTGGCTCACGCCGAAGTGAGCCCTAATTCTCTCAGGCGTCCAGCTCTTCCCACGATAGTGCAAAAGGGCATCGCGTGGGAGCAGCAAGGCGCCGGACAGCCAATTGGCTTCTTCCTCGGCGTCCTCAGAATATTCGCTGACGAGCAGGATGCCGGCAGAGGAGACATCGACGCGCACGGGGACGTGCTTCAAAACGACATGAGACAACTCGTGCATCATCGTGCTCGACTGCCGTTCGGGCGAATGGGTCGGGTTGATAAAGACGCCGGTGAGGCCGCTTTCCCGAATGGTCATTCCTGACCAGCTGCTGGCGTCGACAACAAGCAGCTGCCGCTGCGCTTCATCCGAGAGGTTGAGTTCGTCGACGGTCAGAATATGCACGTTGACATGCGCCGCGTATTGTTCCGGCTTGAGGGAAGCGATCACGCTGAGGCCGAGCGCCTGCCGGGCCTCCGCCGCAATCCGTTCTGCCTGCGCTTTGAAGCCGTACCGCAAGGTCAGTTACTTCAGATTGGCGCGCGCCCGCAAGGCGTTCTGCGCGGCAAGGATGAGCTCGCCGAGGGCGACGGCGGTTTCCCGGCTGACCGTTCGGTCTTTCTTGAATTGCACGACCGCTTGCGGCGGGGCGGCTTCCTCGCGCTCGAAGCCGAGGAACTCGCGCGGATCCTTGCCGAGCCATCGGCAGATTTTAGCGAAGGTTTCCAGATCGGGCATATGCCCGTTTTCGACACGCGAGAGCGTCGCAGAGCTGATGCCAACATCGGCCGCTGCTGCCCGCACGCCCCGGGATCCGCGCTTTGCGACGATCAGAGGACCCAGTTCCTCAATGGGCAGGCTCATCGCAAATCTGCGCGCGGGCGCATGGCCCATCTCTTAGCTTGACGCATATCGACCTTCCAAATAGGATGTCTCTTTCGAGAGACAATTTGTTTCCTTAACAATACGTCTCTCGTATAAGACATGGAATCACGGAGGAGTGGGTTCCGTCAAGGAAAGGTTTGGCAATGAGCATCAATGATGAGTCTCGGCGTTGTGTGGGGACACGGGAAGTCGGCGGAAGTCTCCGGCCGTTCGGCGGGGCGAGGTTGCGGGAGGGTAGTCGCGGCGGGACGTCCCGGGTAGCACTCACCGGAACCGATCTCGATCCGTTCCTGCACCCGTTGGACACGATTTTGGCCGACATTGCCATCGCGGTTCAGCTGCCTCCGGGCCTGCACGCAAAGGCGTGCGACCGTTATGAGGCCGTGAGGACATTTGCCGAGCGTGCCGGCAGCCCGCTGCATGGCCGCATCCTGCGACTCTATCCGCAGGGGTCCATGGCGATCGATGCTACGATTTCAACCCGCGGCACTGATGATGAATATGACCTGGACATCGTGGCAGCGTTGGCACTGGCACCCGACGCTCCACCGGACGAGGTGCTGGACCTCCTCTACCAATCCATCGTCGGCTATCCGACCAGCCAAAAAGTGTTGCGCCAGACTCGCTGCATCACGGTCCGCTACGCCGACCGAATGCACCTCGACATCACCCCGGCCGTGCGGCTTCCGCATGGGGCCGAGCGCGAGAGCCACATCTTCCACGCCCATCCCGACGATCCCCCGCGGCTGCATTTCCACGTACCGATGAACGCCTATGGTTTCGGGGAATGGTATCGAGAGCGGACCCCAGAGGAGGAGCGGTTCGCGCTCGCCTTCGACGAGCGCCTGCGCAAAGTCTATAATATGGAGGTGCGTGCCGACGCAGAGGTCGACGACGTCCCTGACCAGGCGGCGCTCATCATTAAAAGCGTCACAACGGTGGCTTTGCAGCTCCTGAAACGGTTCCGCAATATCGTCTATGCGGAGAGCGGCGGGCGCATCCCACCTTCCGTCATGATGTCCTGCTTCGCCGGCCACACCGCGCGGCCGGGGCTGTCGCTTTCGGACATGGTGATCCGGCAGGCGCGCGTGATCGCGCGCGAGTTGCGCAACGCGGGCCAACGGCGCGAGAAGGTAATGGTGGTCAATCCCGTGTTCCAGCGAGACTGCTTTACGGATCGCTGGCCCGAGAACCTCTCGCAGCAGGAAGTATTCGCGGCAAAGCTCTCGACGCTAGCCGACAGGCTCGAGCAAATCAAGCGCCACGAGATCGACCTTGAAGCGCTGCAAGACTGGCTGCGCGAGCAGTTCGGCGACTACGTGGTGTCCGGCGCGATCCGCCGCTTCAACCAGCGCACTGGGCAGGCCGTGCAGGACGGGGCGACTTCCTACACCCCGCGCGGCGGGCTCTACGTGCCGAACCGGCCGGCCCTGGTCGGCATCGGCTCGGCGGCGAGCGGCCGGGCGGTTGCCGCGACACCGCACACGTTCCGGGGAGACCGGCGCTGATCCCCTCCATTGATACGCAAATGGCGGCGTTACGCGCCTCCTGGCCGACACTCCGGGCGGAGCGCACCGGCGAGCGCACGGCTCGCTGGCGCGGGGAGCTGAAGCCTTTACTTCGCTCTTATGAGGTGTTGGTCACCTATCAGGCTCCCCTCATTATCGAGCGCATTGATCCCTTGCGCCAACAGCCACGGGTCCGGGTCCTCAATCCCGTACTAAAGCAGCGCTGCGGACATCCCGAGGGCGACCTGCCGCACGTCTACTGGGATAATCCGGACCATCCCGCGCTATGCCTCTTCGACCACGAAACTGGCGAGTGGACGCCGTTTCACCTGCTTGCCGACACTACCATTCCCTGGACCATTGACTGGCTTGGCTGCTACGAAGGCTGGCGGGCCACGGGAGAATGGACGGGGGGCGGCCGCCATACCTCGCCCTAACCTTCTCAGGAACCTCGCCCATGAATTATATCCCACCCCGCCGCTCCGACGGCACCATTCAGACACGCCGGCCGCAGCAACCCTGGCCTAGGGACCGGCCGTTTCGCATTCTGTCCATCGACGGCGGCGGCATTTGTGGCATCCTGCCCGCTTCGGTGCTGGTCGAACTCGAACAGCGATTTCTGGGCGGCCAGTCGGTGGCTCGGCATTTCGACATGGTCGCCGGCACGTCGACAGGCGGCATCATCGCGCTCGGACTCGCACATGGGCTCACCGCGAAGGCGATCCGGGATTTCTACCTTGAGCGGGGTTCCACTATTTTCCCGCCCCCGTCGCCCGTCGGGCGCCTTATGCGCTGGGCGCGGCAGAAGCACCGCTACATTTACGAACGCGGGCCGCTTGAGAACGAACTGCTACAGATATTCGGGGACGCTGTTCTTGGACAGGCGCAAACACGGCTATGTATCCCGGCTTTCGAGGGACGCCACGGCGAGCCGTGGATTTTCAAGACGCCGCATCATCCGCATTACCAGAAGGATCGCGTCGAGCGCATGGTGAAGGTGGCGCTGTCGACGGCGGCTGCTCCGACCTATTTCGAGGCCCTGCCGAACAACGGGTATGTCATGGTCGACGGCGGTCTGTGGGCGAACAACGCGGTGATGAACGCTCTCGTCGACGCGCTGGCCTGTTACGACCTGGATCGCGGGCAAGTGCAGATCCTGAGTCTTGGGTGTGGGGAGACCAGCTTCAAGGTCGATCCGACCAAATCGAGCGGTGGGCAGGTCCAGTGGCGAGAGGTCATCCGCGCCGCCATGCGAGCGCAGTCCCTTAACGCCCTCGGCCAAGCCTACCTCCTTGTAGGCAAGGATCGCGTAATGCGTATCGATGCGCCAGAGAGCCCAAACCCGATTGCGCTTGACGATGTTCAACGTGCCCGCGAGGAACTGCTAGCGATGGCTCGCTCTTTGATCGAAGGGGCCGGCAGAGAAATCGCTCGTGTCTTCTTTGCCGATGCGGTTGCTCCGTTCATCCCCTGCCCACTCGCCTGAAAAGGCACTCTTTTGTTGAACGAAGGATGCCGCGCGGTACAGGTCGCGCGGGTCAACTGCCACCGCTCGACCTATCGCGTTGTGATGCACGGCAGCGAACACTGCCAGAGTCCACTAAGGCTCAATGGCCGCCACCCCACACTAACCTACGGCCGCCCCTCACCCCCGGCACGCCCTGGGCAGCTTGTCGTCGGACCAGTCCGGCAGGGGGATGGGCGCCAGGGTCTCGGTCACGGGCTTGCCGTCGGAGGTGCCCTTGCCGGTGAGGAGGTTGAGGTCGCAGGAGGAGGCGCCGGCCTCGGGGTCGAGGGTGTCGCGGCTCGTGTGGGTGATGCCGGCGATCACGAAGGCGCCGCCGCGCAGCACGACCGTCAGGGTCTGGGTCCAGCGGTCGCGCCCGACCGCGTCGTTGGCCGAGGCGATGACCAGCGATCCCTTGCCGTTCACGGCGAGCGACGGCAGCGTCCCCCACATCTGGCCGGAGAACACCACCGCTTTCTTGAAGACGGCCGGCTTCAGCGCCGCCGCGCTCCCATCCGGTGCCGGCACGGCGCGGAAGATCGTGAGGTCGGCGCCGGCGTCGCCGTTCTGCGTCAGCACGGCGCGATCGAGTTCGCCATCGTCGCCGAACGACAGCGTGGCGGCCGACAGCACGTCCTGGAGCCGCGGCTCGGCCAGGGCGTCGCCCATTGCGGGCCAGACGGCGAAGATTGCCGCGAGGAGGGCCGGTCGGCTCATCGCGCGGTCGTCCCCATCTCGGGCGTCGCCGGCACGAGGTTGCTGTCGACCCGTCGCCGCGGCTGGAGCAGCAGCGCCACCAGGCCCGACCACCCGGTCTGGTGTGACGCGCCGAGCCCGGCCCCGTTGTCGCCATTGAAATATTCGTGGAACGGCAGGTGGTCGCGGAAGGCCGGGTCGGTCTGGAACAGGTGATCGTCGCCGAGCACCGGGCGCCGGCCATCCGGGCCGCGGAGGAAGATGGCGTTCAACCGCCGCGCCAGCTCGGCCGCGACTTGCGGGATCGTCATCAGGATGCCCGATCCCTTGGGGCATTCGATCTGGAAATCCTCGTCCGCGTAGAATTTCTCGAATTCGTAGAGCGCCTCGATCAGCACGACGTTGATCGGCATCCAGATCGGACCGCGCCAGTTGGAATTGCCGCCGAACAGCGTCGTGGTTGATTCGGCCGGCTCGTAGTCGACCTCGAAGCGCGTGCCGTCCCAGTCGTAGACGAAGGGAGCGGCCTCGTGGGCCTTGCTGACCGAGCGGATGCCGTAGTCGGACAGGAACTCGGTCTCGTCCAGCATGCGGGTGAGCAGCGCCTGCATGCGGTGGCGCCGCAGCAGCGACAGCAGGAGCCGGTTGTCCTTGCCGGGCTCGCCCCAGCGCGACACGAGCTGCGCCAGGTCGGGCCGGTTCTTCAGCATCCATTCGAGGCGCCCGGCGAAGGCCGGGAAGCGCGGTGCTGTCGCTGTCCAGCACCGCCACCGCGCAGAGCGGGATCAGCCCCACGAGCGAGCGCACCCGCAGCGGCACGCGCGTCCCGTCCGGCAGGTTGAGCATGTCGTAGTAGAACTGGTCCTGCTCGTCCCAAAGCCCCGTAGCGCCTTCTCCGGCCGCCTCGCCGCCCATGTCGGTCATGGCTTCCGCAATATACAGGAAGTGCTCGAAGAACTTGGTGGCGATGTCCTCGTAGACGGCGTCCGCCTTGGCGAGTTCGAGCGCGGTCTGCATCAGGTTCAGCGTGTAGGCGGCCATCCAGGCGGTGCCGTCGGCCTGGCTGATGAAGCCGCCGGTCGGCAGCGGCTTCGAGCGATCGAAGACGCCGATGTTGTCGAGGCCGAGGAAACCGCCCTGGAAGATGTTGCGGCCCTCGACGTCCTTGCGGTTCACCCACCAGGTGAAGTTCAGCATGAGCTTGTGGAATACCCGCTCCAGGAAGTCGCGGTCGGGCTTCCCGGTCGTGGCGAGGTCGATCTGGTAGACGCGCCAGGCCGCGAGGCCGTGGACCGGCGGGTTCACGTCGCCGAAGTTCCACTCGTAGGCCGGCAACTGCCCGTTCGGGTGCATGTGCCATTCGCGGGTCAGCAACACGAGCTGCCCCTTGGCGAATTCCGGATCGATCAGCGCCAAGACCACGCAGTGGAAGGCGAGGTCCCAGGCCGCGTACCAGGGATACTCCCACTTGTCGGGCATCGACACGATGTCGGCGTTGACGAGGTGCCTCCAATCGCTGTCGCGGCCGTGCTTGCGCTCGGGAGGCGGGGCCGGCCCGCTCGGGTCGCCGGCGAGCCAGCGGCGGACGTCGAAGTGGTAATATTGCTTGGACCACAGCATGCCGGCAAAGGCCTGCCGCTGCACGGCCCTTGCATCCGGGTCGGCGATGTCGCGCTGGATCGCGGCGTAGAAGTCGTCCGCCTCGTCGATGCGGTCGGCAAACACCGCCTCGAAGCCCTCGTGGTCGAGCGGCGTGGCGTCGGCCGGCCCGAAGCGGAAACGCAGGACGGTCGTGGCGCCCGGCCCCACATGCAGCGTCGCGTGCGCGGCGCATTTCGTGCCCTCGTGAGCGGGGTTGACGGCGTTGCGGTCGCGGCCGACCACGTAGTCGTTGATGCCGTCCTTGAAGAACCCCGAAACCTCGGCGCCGAAGAGCCGGCGGGTGTTGGTTTCGTTCTCGCAAAACAGCCATTCCACAGGCTGCAGCGCGGCGAAGCGCATGGCGGGCGCGTGGAGGCGATCGGCCGCGACCGCTCCGTCGGGGCCGAGCTTCAGGCTCGGCCGCGGATGGCCGGTGTCCCAGGACCAGGTGTTGCGCGCCCACAGGTGCGGCAGCACGTGGAGGTCGGCGGCCTCGGGGCCGCGGTTGACCACCGTCACCCGCATCAGGATGTCGTCGGGGCCGTTCTTGGCATATTCGGTGGTGACGTCGAAGTAGCGGCTCTCGGCGAAAACCCCGGTGTCGACGAGTTCGTATTCGGGCCGGTCGTGGCCCTTGCGCCGGGCGTTCTCGGCCAGGAGATCGGCGTAGGGGAAGGTCGCTTGCGGATATTTGTAGAGCGTCCGCATGTAGGAATGGGTGGGAACACCGTCGAGGTAGTACCAGAGCTCCTTGACGTCCTCGCCGTGGTTGCCCTCGCTGTTGGTGAGGCCGAACATCCGCTCCTTCAGGATCGGGTCGCGCCCGTTCCACAGCGCCAGGGCCAGGCACCAGCGCTGGTGGGCGTCGGAGAATCCCGCAATCCCGTCCTCGCTCCAGCGATAGGCGCGCGACCGGGCATGGTCGTGCGGCAGGTAGCTCCAGGCGTCGCCGTCGGCGCTGTAGTCCTCCCGCACCGTGCCCCATTGCCGCTCGCTGAGGTAGGGTCCCCACCGGCGCCAGCCACCCGCCTCGGCGTCGCTCAAGCGCCGGCCTTCGGCCGTGTCGAGGACGTGGGTGGCGTCGCTACCGGGCATCCGGGGCTCCTCCATGTTCAGGCATCGGGGTGTCCACTACCCCCGGTTCGACGACATACGGGGGTGCTTCGTCCTAGGGACGAAACGCAGAAGTCACGGCATGGCCCAGATCCGAGAAGCAGGCGCCGGACCCGACCCATAGCCCGCGCGGAAAGGAAGGCTTGGGACGCCGCAAGGCACGCTGTAGCGCCGGCTCGCATCCCGGCGGGCGCCCCCCGTCGCGGCAGCGTGAAGCCGCTACGGCGTCACTGGGCGTGCTTGCCGAGCCAGGCCCGCATCTCCGAGATCTCGGTCTCCTGCGCCTTGACGATGTCGGCCGCGAGTTTGCGCAGCATCGGGTCCTTGCCATACTGAAGTTCGACCTTCGCCATATCGATGGCACCCTGGTGGTGCGGCAGCATCATGTCGGCGAAGTCCTTGTCCGGATTGCCGCTCGGTTTCACGTCCATGTTCTTCATCATGGTGGCGCTGGCCTTGGCGAAGTCGCGGTCGGCGGGCGTCTCCGGCCCGGCCTCCGCGGCCGGCGCCATCTCCATGCCCTTCATGCCCGGCGTGCCACCCTGGCTGGTCTGGGCCGCGACGGGGCCGGCCGCGAGGGCCGCGGCCATCAATGCCACGGCGGCGAGGCCGCCCTTGGCCGTGGAACGCTTGAAGTTTGTCATGCTGGTCTCCTTGGGATCCTGAAGTGGCTCATGCGAGATCGACGGCGCGCAGCCGCAGGGCGTTGGCGATGACGCTGACGGACGACAGCGCCATGGCGGCGGCTGCCAGCATGGGCGACAGCAGCAGCCCGAAGACGGGGTAGAGCAGCCCGGCCGCCACCGGGATGCCGATGCCGTTGTAGAGGAACGCGAACAGGAGGTTCTGCCGGATGTTGCCCATGGTGGCGACCGACAGGCGCCGAGCCCTCATCAGCCCCTTGAGGTCGCCGCCCAGCAGCGTGATGCCGGCGCTCTGCATGGCGACATCGGTCCCGGTGCCCATCGCGACGCCGACATCGGCCAGCGCCAGGGCAGGGGCGTCGTTGACGCCGTCGCCCGCCATGGCGACCACCCGGCCCTCGCGCTTCAGCCGCGCCACCGTCTCGGCCTTGGCGTCGGGCAGCATGTCGGCCTCGACCTCGTCGACGCCGAGCGAAGCCGCGACGGCGCGCGCCGTGACCGCGTTGTCGCCCGTCAGCATGACGACCCTGAGCCCGGCCGCCTTCAGCGCCTTCACGACGGCGGCGCTGTCCGGTCGTATTCGGTCGGCGACGCCGAGCGCGCCCGCGAGCCGCCCCTCTACCGCGACCAGCACGGCCGTGGCGCCCCCGCCACGGAAGCGCTCGACCTCCGCCGCGAGCGGCCCCGAGTCGATGCCGCGCTCGTCCATGAACCGCTGCGAGCCGACCAGCACGGCCTTGCCCCCGACGGTTCCCGACACGCCGCGGCCGGTCGGGGCGTCGAATCCTACGGCCTCGGCGACGGTCACACGCCGCGCCGTCGCGGCCTCGACGATGGCCTGGGCGAGCGGATGTTGGCTCAGGCGCTCCACCGCGGCCGCGAGCGCGACCACGTCGTCCTCCGCAAAGCCTTGAGCGGCCGCCACGCCGGCGACCGAGGGCCGGCCCTCGGTCAGCGTACCGGTCTTGTCGATCACCAGGGTGTCGACCTTCTCGAGCCGCTCCAGAGCCTCGGCGCTGCGGATCAACACGCCGGCGCGAGCGCCGCGGCCCACTCCCACCATGATCGACATGGGGGTCGCGAGCCCCAACGCGCACGGGCAGGCGATGATCAGCACCGACACGGCCGCGATGGTCGCATAGGCGAAGCGCGGCTCGGGCCCGACCAGCATCCACAGCGCGAAGGCCGCCACGGCGGTCGCCAGCACGGCCGGCACGAACCAACCCGACACGCGATCCGCCATGCGCTGGATCGGCGCGCGGCTGCGCTGGGCCTCGGCCACGAGCTGGACGATGCGGCTCAGCAGCGTGTCGCGGCCGACCCTGTCGGCCTGGATCACCAGCGCGCCGGTCTTGGCGACGGTGCCGCCGATCACCGCCTCGCCCTGGCGTTTGCGCACCGGCAGGGACTCGCCGGTGACGTTGGCCTGATCGAGCGTGGCGTCCCCGCTCACCACCGTGCCGTCGACCGGCACCGTCTCGCCGGGACGGACCCGCAGGCGATCGCCGACCGCCACGGCGTCGAGCGGCACGTCCGCCTCGGTGCCGTCGGGGGCGAGGCGCCGCGCCATCTTGGGCGCGAGGTCGAGCAGCCCTCGAATGGCCGTCGCGGTGCCGTCGCGCGCCCGGAGTTCCAGGACTTGGCCCACCAGCACCAGCACCGTGATGACGGCCGCGGCCTCGAAATAGACTCCGACGGCGCCGGTCATGTCGTGGAACGCGGCGGGAAACAACGCCGGGAACAGTGTCGCCACGGCGCTGTAGGCCCAGGCCACGCCCGTGCCGATCGCCACCAGCGTGAACATGTTGAGATGGCGCGTGCGGATCGACTGCCAGCCGCGCACGAAGAACGGCCATCCGGCCCAGAACACCACGGCGCTGGCCAGCGCGAACTGGATCCAGTTCGATGCCTGGCCGCGGATGGGGAAAGCATCGCCCGCCAGGTGCTCGCCCATGGCCAGAACGACGACCGGCACGGTCCCGGCCGCGGCAAGCCACGTGCGGCGCGTCATGTCGGCGAGTTCGACGTTCGGGCCGGCATCGGCCGTGACCTCGGCCGGCTCCAGCGCCATGCCGCAGATCGGGCAAGCTCCGGGCCCGACCTGCCGCACCTCGGGGTCCATCGGGCAGGTGTAGATCGTGCCGGGCGCTACGGGCGCCTCGGCGCGAAGTTCGGGCGAGAGATATCTCGGCGGGTCGGCCGAGAACTTGGTGCGGCAGCCGGCCGAGCAGAAGTGGTAGGCGGTGCCGTCGTGCTCGGCGTGGTGGGGCGTCTTGGCCGGATCGACCGTCATGCCGCAGACGGGGTCTTTCGCGGTCGCCGGCGCGGCCGAGACCAAGTACCTGGCCGGGTCGGCCGCGAACTTGGTCCGGCAGCCGTTGCAGCAGAAGTGATAGGTCAGCCCATCGTGCTCGGCGTGATGCGCAGTCCTGGCCGGGTCGACCGTCATGCCGCAGACGGGGTCCAGCGCCGGCATGGCGGCGACCGTGGCGGTGGCTCCTTCGGGGGAGCCGCAGCAGCGGTCCTCGGTGGCGGGCGCGTGGTGGTGGAGCGTGTCGGTCATCGAGGTCATCCTTGCGGAAGACCGTGCACCTTCCCATCATGGGAAGGTCAAGCCATTTCGGCAGAGGATGTGATCCATGCAGATCGGACAAGCCGCACGGGCCTCGGGCGCCTCGGCCAAGATGATCCGCCACTATGAATCCATCGCGCTGATCGCCACGGCCGAGCGGCGCGACAGCAACTACCGCGATTATTCGGGCGACGACGTGGCGCGGCTGCAGTTCATCCGCCGGGCCCGCGACCTCGGCTTTCCGATCGAGCGCATCCGCGATCTCCTGGCGCTCTGGAGCGACCGCGGCCGCTCCAGCGCCGAGGTGAAGCGCATCGCGCTCCAGCACATCGCGGAACTCGAGGAGCGGATCGCCGGGATGCGCGACATGGTGACGGCGCTGCACGGCCTCGCCGACGGCTGCGCCGGCAACGAGCGGCCCGACTGCCCGATCATAGAGGGCCTGGCAGGGCAGGCGGGTTTGAAAGGCAAGGGGCGTAGGCCCCGCCGGTAGCGATGGGCACCCGGGAGCGCGGAATATCCGCTCTCGTCAGCCTTCGAGGCGGCGGCCGGTGGTGGGCGGTACAGGGTTTGAACCTGTGACCCCTGCGATGTCAACACAGTGCTCTACCGCTGAGCTAACCGCCCCTGGGCCGCGTCTATACCGGGCGTCGCCGGGAGACGCAAGCGCACGGATCGTGGGCGAAGACCGGCTTCGCTGCCGTTCGTCAATGGCGCAGCAAGGCCCGGAAAAGGTCGGCCTCGCAGGCCGTGCCGAGCACTTGGCCCTCGGGCCCCACCACGACCAGGCCCGCTGCGCCGCGCTGGCGCAGACCGATCGCGGCCTTGAGCGGCAGCGTCTCGGGCACGGTGACGAGCGCCCCGGCCGCGGCGCCGTCGCCCGCCGCGGCAGCCGGCATGATCGGCACTGGGGCGCCACCCTGGCGGGCCTCGGCCGGGCGTCCATCCGGGTCGAGCCTCACCTCCAGGCCGGCGCCGAACAGCACCGCGTCACCGTCGCGCACGAGCTCCGTCACCGCCACCATGAAGGTCTCGGCCTTGAGCGCGTCGAGCGGGTTCATGTGGCGCACGAACTCCGCCACGTAGCTGTTGGCGGGCCGCATCACGATGTCGGCCACCGTGCCGGCCTGGACGATCCGGCCGCCCTCCATGATGACGATGCGGTTGCCGAGCTTGGCGGCCTCGTCGAGGTCATGGGACACGAACAGGATCGTCTTCTTCAAGCGGCTCTGCAACAGCAGCAGTTCGTCCTGCAGCTTGGTGCGGATCAGCGGGTCGAGGGCCGAGAAGGGCTCGTCCATCAGCAGGATGTCGGCATCGGTCGCGAAGGCGCGCGCGAGGCCGACCCGCTGCTGCATGCCGCCCGACAGTTCGTGGGCATATTTGTCGGCCCAGCGGTCGAGCCCCACCATGGCGAGCTTCTCGTCCACGATGGCGTCGCGGGCGCGGCGGCCCATGCCGCGCAGTTCGAGCCCCATGCCGACGTTGTCGCGCACGCTGCGCCAGGGCAGCAGCGCGAATTGCTGGAACACCATGGCGACGCCGCCCGAGCGTAGGTCGCGCAATGTCGCGGTGCTGCAGCCGCACACGTCGACCGTGCGGCCGCGGTGATGGACCGCGACGCTGCCGCGCGCCACGCGGTTCAGGCGGTTGACGGCGCGCAGCAGCGTCGATTTGCCGGAGCCCGACAGGCCCATGAGGACGCAGATCTCGCCGGGCTGGACCGCGAGATTGGCACCCGCCACCCCGATCACATGGCCGGTCGCGGCCAGGATCTCGTCGCGGCCCCGGCCCGCGTCGAGCATGGCGAGCGCGTGTTTCGGGGTCCGCCCGAACACGATATCGACGTCGCGGAACGTGATGGCGGCCGTCACGGCGGCGGCGCCATGCCGGAACCCGTCATCGGGTCCCGCCGGGAGCTGCGGGCCGGCGGAACAGCCGGTCGAGCAGCACGGCCACCAGCACGATGGCGATGCCGGCCTCGAACCCCATGGCGGGCCGCACCTGGTTCAGCGAGCGCAGCACCGGCACGCCGAGCCCGCCCGATCCCACCATGGTGGCGATCACCGACATCGACAGGGCCAGCATGATGGCCTGGGTCAGCCCCTCCATGATGGCCGGCAGGGCATGGGGCAGTTCCACCTTGCGGAGCAGCTGCCAGGGCGTGGCGCCGAAAGCCTCTCCGGCCTCGCGCAGCGGAAGGGGGACGGACGCGATGCCGAGCTGGGTCATGCGGATCGGCGCGGGAATCGCGAAGATCACGGTCGCGACGATACCCGGCACCACGCCGAGGCCGAACAGCGACAGCATGGGGATCAGATAGACGAAGGTCGGCAGCGTCTGCATCAGGTCGAGCACCGGCCGTAGCACCCTCCCGAGCCGCGGGCTCTGGCCCGCCAGGATGCCCACCGGCACGCCGACCAGCATCGAGGCGGCCGTGGCGTAGAAGGTGATCACCAGGGTCGTCACGGTCTCGTTCCAGTAGCCCTGGTTGAGGATGAAGGCCAAGGCCAGGACCGCGAAGACCGCCAGGGGCCAGGAGCGCCGCAGCGCATAGGCCAGCGCCCCTACGAGCCCGCAGAAGAGGAGCGGCGGCAGCGCCCCGACCACATCGACCGTGTGGCCGATGAGGAAGCTGAGCCCGTCGGAGACGTGGTCGAAGAACAGGCCTGAGCCGTCCTTGAGCGCGTTCATGCCTTTGCTGAGCCAGGCGCCGATCGGGATCTTATGGGCGGTGATCAGGCCCGTCACGGGGTCCATGGGTCGGCTCCGGCGGCGCGCGGGGCGGGATCGGCGGGCCTAGGTCGGCCGCCCGCCGCCTATCGATCGGGAGGGCTTCAGAGTCCAAGGCTCGCCTTGACGGCCGGCAGTCCCGGCTGGCCGTCGAGCGTGGTGACGCCGGCGAGCCAGCCGTCGAGGGCTGCGGGATTGGCCTTGATCCAGTCGATCGCCGCCTTGTCGGGCTCCTGGCTGTCGAACAGGATGGAGCCCATGATCTGGTTCTCCATCGGCAAGGTAAACTTCAACTGGTCCAGGAACCTGCCGAGGTTCGGGCATTCGGAGCGCAGGCCCGCCCGCACGTTGGTCAGCACCGTGGCGCCGCCGTAGTTGGGGCCGAACACGTCGTCGCCGCCCGCGAGATAGTCCATCTTGAACTTCGTGTTCATCGGGTGGGGCTCCCAGCCCAGGAAAACGATCGGTTCGTTGCGCTTCTCGGCCCGCTCCACTTGCGCCAACATGCCCTGTTCGCTCGATTCCACGAGGTCGAAGCCTTTCAGCCCGTACTTATCGTCCTTGATCATGCCAAGGATGAGCCGGTTGCCATCGTTGCCGGGCTCGATCCCGTAGATCTTGTTGCCGAGCTTATCCTTGAACTTGGCAATGTCTGAAAAGCTCTTGAGGCCTTCCTGGAAAATCCTGTCCGGCACGGCGAGCGTGTATTTGGCGCCGGTGAGGTTGGTGCCGAGGACGTCGACCGTCTTGTCGTCGATGAAAGGCTTGCGGTCGGCCTCCATGGTGGGCATCCAATTGCCCAGGAACACGTCGACCTGCTTGTTGTGCAGTGATTGATAGGTCACGGGCACGGACAGCACGTCCGTGTGCGGCGCGTAGCCCAGGCCCTTCAGCACCGCCGAGGCCGTGGCCGTGGTGGCCGTGATGTCGGTCCAGCCGACGTCCGAGAACTTGATCGTCTTGCAGGCCTGCGGATCCCCGGCTGCCATGGCGGTCCCGGCCATGCCGACGGCCCCGAAAAGGGCTGCAAGAATGGCCGCCAATGCGGCCCCAACGGTCGTGCTGCGCATGCTGTCCTCCTGTAGCGGGCAGCCCTGCGGTGCTGGCCCGCGCGGCCCATCGCCGAAGCTAGACCAGGGCGAGGCCGAACGCGATGGGAGAATGCAGGCTGCGGCAGGCGCCTCCCGTGCCCAAATGAGAGCGGATGCCGCAGCACTGGGATGCACCGCTCCGATGAACCTCCTTTCCGGCTTCCGGTCGCTGTTCCGCCGCGCGTCGGGCCGCGGAACCCCGGCGCTCCCCGCCGGCCGGCGCATCTACGCGGTCGGCGACATCCACGGATTCCCGGACCGGCTCGACGATCTCCTGGGGCGTATCGAAGGAGACATGGTAAGCGCGCTCCCGAAGCGGGCCGAGATCGTGTTCCTCGGCGATTACATCGACCATGGGCCCGGCTCGGCCGCCGTGATCGACCGCCTGGCGCGTCACGACGCTCCGTGTCCCATCGTGACGCTGCGGGGCAACCACGAGTCCATGATGCTCGACGCCCTGTCGGACCCGAACGCCATGGAGACTTGGTGCGGCGCGGGGGGCGATGCCACGCTCCGGTCCTACGGCGTCGACCCGGCGAAGCCGGGCCGGCGCAAGGGCTGGGCCAAGGCCCGGGCGGCCCTCCTCGAACGTCTGCCCGACCGGCATCGCGCCTTTCTCGACGGGACGCTGCTCCATCACACGGTCGGAAGCTTCACCTTCGTGCATGCCGGGTTGCGGCCCGGCGTGCCGCTCGACCGCCAAAGCCCCGACGATCTGCTCTGGATCCGCGAGGAGTTCTTCGGCGCGGCGGACAGCTTCGAGGGCGTGGTCGTGCACGGCCATACGCCGTGCCGCCGGCCCGAGAACGAGCCGCACCGCATCAACGTCGACACGGGCGTATTCAAGTACGGGGTGCTGACCTGTGCGGTGCTGGAGGGCACCGAGCGGCGCTTCTTGTCGACCCGCGACTGACCCGCGAGCAGTCGACCGGCCCTTTAGATCGCCTGCAAGGCCTGCAGCCGCGTCTGGACGCTGCGGGCCGCCTGCCACTCCGCGGCGAATTCCGGAGACACACGGTAGCGCTCGCCGTCACTTTCGTACCAGCCGCCCTGGTCGAGGCTCGGGACCGAGCCATCGCCGTGAACCACCGCGGTGATGCGGCCGAGCGCGCTCGTCACGAGGTCGGGAGAGCCGTGGCGGCGGGCGATGTCTGCGGCCGAACCCCGGCCGGCCGCGACATCGTCGATGATCTCCATGTAGCGCACCGCCGGCGCGGTCCAGCGGTCCTCTTGCAGCCGCGTAAGGGCCGTGTCGACATGGTTCTTCCAGACTGCGTTGCTCATGCAGGCCTCCCTGGGAGCGCGGACACTAGGCTGGCTCCGACGTTCCTGCAATGCGCGACGGTGCCGCCACGCGAATGTGAACGGGACATGAGGGTCAAGGGTCCGTCGCCCTCACCCCGGCACCCGGATGCGAGCCATGGCGAGCGCGTCGACGAAGCGGCCGGCCGTGAAAGCGCTATCGCGCAGCGTCCCCTCGGTTTCGAAGCCGAAACGCCGGTAGAGTCGGATCGCCGCGGCATTGTCGGTATAGACCGTGAGTTCGAGCCGCCGGATGGCGAACCAGTTGTCGGCGCTGTCGACCAGAGCGGCCAGCAGCGCCGTGCCGATACCCCGGCCCACATGGGCGTCGTGCACACCCATGCCGATCGCCGCGATGTGGGCGCGGCGTCCCTCGAAGCGCCGCCATCCGGCGCTGCCCAGGATGGCGCCGTCCCGCTCCGCCACGAGGGCGAGGTCGTTGGCGCCCTGACCCTCGAGGAAATGCCGCGTCTCCTCGGGACTGCGATAGGGTAGGCGCAGGGTGCCGGAGCGGAAGCCCGGCATGGCGCTGATCCTCGCCAAGCCCTCGAAATCGGAGACGCGCGCGGCACGGATCACGACGCCGGCTGGCGGGCTCGCGGGCTCGGGTGGAGCGTCGGGCATGGTGGCTCTCCTGGTCGCGCCGGATCCGGAGCCTACAAAACCCCCACCCGCCAGGGTCCGACAGGGTGACGGTCAACGGGCAATCGTGGGTGTCGCCGCGCGAGCTGCTGAGGTTCGGACGAGGGGACCGATCGCAAGGTTAAAGCCGCGGCCGCGGCCGCCTGTTCCGCAGCGGCGAGGCCTGTCGCGTGTCTCGTGAGGCCGGTCCCTCCAGTCCTGTCTCTGGGCCGCATCGTCGAGCGGGCCCCACGGCTGTCGCGCAGCGTCCCCTCGGGCTCGAAGCCGAAACGCCGGTTCTGCCGGGGTAGGTTAGGTCTGGCGCGGTCGCGGGCTCGCGTTGATCCCGGGGCCCGATCGTGCGCTATGGCGCCGTATGGGCCTTTGCGGGCCACGGAGCCGTGGTTCCCGCGTGAACCCTCAATCCGGGCTGGAGACGAAAAGATGAAGTTCTTGGTGACCTATCGGGAGCGACGTGCCGACTTCGATCCCGTCGCTGCCCAGCGCCGCGCCGCCCGTCTGCTGACCGAGCGCGCCATGCCGGCCGGTCTCAAGGTCCACGAACTCCTGTCCCGCATCGGCGGCGGCGGCGGCTATGCGGTGGTCGAGACGACCGAGGCCGAGGACCTCCAGCATCTGGCCGGGCTGTTCATGGCCTACGAGTGCCGGATCGAGCCTGTGATCGACCTGTCGTTCAACGAGGCAGCCCGTCCCGGCAGCAAGGCCGGCGGCACCGAGCCGGGCGAGCACGTCCCCCTGCCCGAGATGCCGCCCTCCGAACCCCACGAGGGCGCCTTCTCGGGCGACGACGTCTACGATACCGAGGACTGAGACGTCAGGACCGGTCGGCGCGGCGCGGGATCGCGAGATAGCCGAGCCGCTGCACTTCCTGCCGCGCCTGGGCCAGCATGTCGAGCGCTGTCCCGACCATCCCCAGTGCTGCCCCGGACCCGATCAGGCCGAGCGACAGGCAGGAAGCCGGGCAGAGCCGCAGGGTGGCATGCCAGTGGTCGATCTCGAGGAGCGGCAGCGCCGCGGCGACACCGGCCGCCACCAGGGCGAGGCCCGCGAGGCCGAAGACGCGCCGAGGCCGCTCATTCACCAGAAGCCACGCCACGAGCCTCAGCAGCCTAGCCAGCGCGCGAGCGTCGTCCCGGGTGACCGGTTGTCGCGGCGGGCTCGGGCGGTCGATGGCCGCCACCTCGCCGATCGGCATGCGCAGCTTGAGGGCGTGAAGCGTCAAGGTCAACGCCGTGTCGAGGTCGCCCGTCTCGGCCTGATAAGACCTCGCGAACCGCCTCGAGCAGCCCTTGTAACCCGACATCATGTCGGTGCTGCCGCGCCCGAACAGGAAATCCACCGTCCAGTCGAGCAGCCGTGCGCCGAGGTCCGCTTGGGGGTCGACCGACATGCGCAGCCGCGCGACATTGACGAAATCGCGGTCACGGCTCTCGATCTCGGCGACGATCGCCGGGGCCAGGCAGGGATCGCTTCGGTCGGCATCTGCCAGGATGAAGATGTCGGCATCGATCTCGGCGAAGATGCGCCGGAGAAGCCCGTTCGGACTGGCCGCCGCGACGAGGCGCGGCACGGCTCCCGCCGTCTCCGCCGCAGCCGCGCAATCCGGCCTGCAGCCGTCATGATAGAAGAAGATTTCGGCTCCGGGCAGCACGGTCCCGAAGCCGCGTATGGCGGCGGCGATGCGATCCGGCGCACTCGAACGGGTCATCACCACCGCGATATCCGGTGCCGGCACGGCACGGCTCTGCGCCGCGAAAGCCGCTGGCCTCGCCACCGTCGCGGGGCCACGCGGCACCGCGACGGGCTTGGTCGCCGTCAGAACAGGCATGGACTCTACGCGCCTCGCCGATGATGAGCGTCACGGTAGAGCCACAACCTTAACGATTTGCCGGGCGGAGGTCCGATCGGAACGGCTCCGGAGCCGCCCCAGCGTCTTGCCCGTCAGCCCTTCACGCGGGCTTTGCGGGCCGCATAACGCGCATCGCGTGCCACCTTCCGATCGGCCTCGTCGGACAGGATGCGGGCTGCGCGCTCCAGCCGTGCCGATTCCGCCGCGGCCTTCTCCTGCTCGAGCGAGGCCTGCCGCGCGGCTTCCGCCGCCGCGGCCGCGGCCTCCCTGGCGGCCTTCTCCTCGGCTTCGCGCGCCAGCTGGATGCGCCGCGCCTCGTCCTTTTCGGCCACACGCTTGGCACGCGCCTCCGCGATCGCCTCGCGCTCGGCTTGCTTGCGCAATACGTCCGGATCGTCGTCGGCGGGCTTCGCCTTCAGTTTTTCGACCAGGGCCTGCTTGGCTGTGGCGGCGGAGGTGATGCGGTCGGCGAAATTCGCGTTGTTGTATCTACCCACTGTTGGTCCACGTTCGAGTTCGGCCGGGCCGAGGAGCGTCCGCGCTGCGCAGGCGCGAAAAGGCGCCGCCTGACCACCGGGCACCCGCATGATATAAGGTCGAAGCCGCTGCGTGAAAAGCTCCGGCAGGATCGACATCGCTCCGATACGATGGAAATTCCGATATGATGGAATGGTGAGGGCGGCCGGACGCCCGGGGGACGCGGGATCGATGGCGATGCGACCGACGGGCGGCGGCACCAGCCGGGACGGAGCGGAAGGTGGGGAGGCCCGCTCGGCCATCGGGACAGCGGCGCGCTACGCTGCCCGGGCGACCGATCCCGTCCGCGAGACACGCCGGATTCTCGATGCGATCGCCGAAGCCGCGGGGCGCTCGATCTTCACGCTCACGACGGCGGATCGGGCCATGGCGGAGGCCCATGCTTCCGCCGCCCGTTGGCAGGAGGGGCGCCCCCGGGGTTGTCTCGACGGGGTCGCGATCGCCTGGAAGGACCTGTTCGACCTCGCCGGCGAGGTGACCACGGCCGGGTCGCGCGTCCTCGGCGGCGAGCCGGCGGCCGAGCGCGATGCGGACCTCGTCGTGCGGCTCGCCGAGGCCGGCGCGGTCGCGGTCGGCAGGGTCAACATGACCGAATTCGCCTATTCGGGGCTGGGCCTCAACCCGCACCATGGCACGCCCGTCAACCCCTGGAGCCGGGACGAGCCGCGCGTCCCCGGTGGATCCTCATCGGGGTCTGCCGTCGCGGTCGCGGCCGGCCTGGTGCCGCTTTCCATCGGCAGCGACACGGGCGGATCGGTCCGTATCCCGGCCGCCTTCAACGGCATCGTGGGTTACAAGAGCTCGGGTGGGCGCTGGCCCTTGGGCGGCGTGTTTCCGCTGTCGCGGACGCTCGACACGCTCGGGGTGTTCAGCCGCTCGGTCGTCGATGCGGTCGTGGTGGACGCCGCAGCGCGCGGGCTCGCCGCGCCCTATCTGCGGCGGGGCTCGCTCGCGGGGCTGCGGCTGATCGTGCCGACTAATGTCGTGATGGACGCGCTCGAGCCGGCTGTCCTCGACAATTTCGAGGCCGCGCTCGGCCGCCTCACCCTGGCCGGGGCGCAGGTCGAGCGGCGTTCCGTTCCGGCGTTCGACGCCGTGATGGCGCTGAACGCCGAACACGGCGCCCTCGCGGCCTTCGAGGCCCACGCGCTCCACCGCGAACGCATCGCGTCCGAGGCCGTATCGCGGATGGACCGGCGCGTCGTGGCGCGCCTGCGCGGCGCGGCCGCGATCCCGAGCGACAGCCAGCAGATCATCCGCGAGACCCGGACCCGCTTGGTCGAAGAAGCCGCCGCCCTCTTCGACGATCGCACGCTCGCGGCCTTTCCGACCGTGTCCCACGTGGCGCCCGCCATCGCGGCCCTCGAGGCCGACGACGCCCTTTTCGTCAGGACCAACAGCAAGACCCTGCGCAATACGATGCTCGGCAACATGCTGGACTGGTGCGGTATTTCGATCCCCTCCGGGTTCGGCGAGGCCGGCCTTCCGACCGGCTTGCTGCTGTCCAGCGGTCCCGGCCGCGACGACCGACTGCTGGCGATCGCGCTGGCGGCCGAGGACGCGATCCGAGGCCCGGCAGACTTTCGCACTCCAGCCTCCACCTGACGGGCGGGGCAGGCCCGCTATCCGCTCACCGAGAGCTGGACCGACCGTGGCGTCGGCCAGGCGAACCGGGTCAGACCGGCCGGGGCGGCGTCATGGCGGGATGGGTGTCGGGACGGTCGTCGGCGCCGCTGAAGCCGTGCATCCGCAACGCCCATTGAAGCCCGACGATGGCGCCTTTGGCGCTCGGCAGGAAAGCCAGCGAGAGTGCGATCGTGACCGGGAACCACACCGCTACGTTGAGCCACATCGGCCAGGCATAGGCGAGATCGACGGCCAGCACCGAAGCCACGATCAGGTGGCCGACCACGAAGATCGTGACATAGGGCGGGGCGTCGTCGGCGCGCTGGTGGGACAGGTCCTCGCCACAGGCGAGGCACTGCTCGCGGACTTTGAGATAGGCGCGGAACAGCCCGCCCTTGCCGCATCTCGGACACCTGTGCAGCGCGCCCCGTAGCATGGCTCGAGTGAGGCCGCGCTCGTCGGCCGTGCCGCGGCCACCGTATAGCTCGCCCTCCGGGCGCTCACCTGTCTCGGTCATTATAAGGATCCCGGATGAGGCCGCGCCCGACCAGGATCATATAGGTGGCGCGGGCCGAGGCGTCAGCGACGCGCCGGCCCGGCAGCGTCACTTGATGACGAGCCGCGCGACCTGCCAGGCCGAACGGCTGTAGAAGATCTGACTCTTGAGTTCGGGTTCGCTGTCATAGGGATAGACCACGAACAGCGGACCTTTGTCCTTGACCGGCATATACTCGCCGTTGCGCTTCAACGCCAAAATGGCGTGGTGCTTGCTGAAATCCTCCATCGGGATCTCCGTCGTGTAGTCGTTGAGCGCGTAGGCCACGACGCGCTGGCCTTTGGCGCCCACGTCGGCCATGAGCTTTTCCATCGGCACGCCTTCGAACTTCATCGAGCCCTTGTACCAGGGCGTCGTCGTCTCGATCGTCACCATGCCTATCTTCTCCAGCATGGCGCGGTCGAACTGGGCCGTATCGCCCACGTTCTTCTCCGTGATCTCGCCCGAGATGGTGAGGATCGGCTTGTCGGTCGGGACCGCCAGGCCGTCCGCCTTGGCGACCTGCGCACCGAACAGTCCGGCATAGGCCAGAGCCGCGACACCGGCCCACGTCGACAATGAATTCGTCATGTTTCAACCTTCCCGCAAATCGCAGTCGCATCGGACAGGACGGTGACGTATGATTTGTTAACGAATCGAGAAGGCCGACCGTACGAAGGCGGGTTCCGAGGCTTGGATGACACAAGTCGAACGCCTGTAATGTGCCCTTCACTTTCGTAGACCATGAGTACGGACGGCAAGGCGAGGCGAGGCGGAGAAGGGCATGAACAAGGTTTCGGACGCATGGAGTGTCGCTAGTCTGGGCAACCAAGCGGTTGTCGGCTTCATGAGCGACAGCGAGAAATCGGCCATGATGGCGGCCGCGGCCCGCAAGATCGAGGAGCTTTTCGACGTCCTGCTGATCGACCATCGCAACGACCATAACACCCGCGAAACGCCGGCGCGCGTCTCCAAGATGCTGGTCGAAGAAACCATGCGGGGCCGTTTCTCCTCGCCGCCCAAGATCACCGAATTCGACAATGTCGAGCGCTGCGAACAGCTGATCGTGACCGGCCCGCTCGACGTGCGATCGACCTGCGCCCATCACCTGATGCCGATCTACGGCAGCGCGACCATCGGTGTCCTGCCTTCGCCGGACGGCAAGATCATCGGCCTGTCCAAATACGACCGCATCGTCGACTTTTTTTCGTCGCGTCTGCAGATCCAGGAAGAGCTGGTCAAGCAGATCGAGCACTTCATCGTCGAGAACACCGATCCGCGCGGCCTCGCGGTCAGGATCAGCGCCGTCCATATGTGCAAGAGTCACCGCGGGGTGCGGGCCTCGCGGGCGAGCCGGATGGTCAATACGGCCTATTACGGAGAGTTGGCGACCAATCCGCAACTGAAGGCGGAGTTCCTGCAAGAATGTGCCATGCTCGAGCGCAATGCGGGCTGACCAGCGCGAAGCGGCGCGCGAGGGCAACTCCGTGAACCAAGGCCCCGGTCCTGCCGGTCTGACGGCCGACCTGCAGCGCGGCGTCTATCGCTCGACCAAGACCTACGACCACAACGAGGGCCTGTCATGCTGCTTCCGGCAGTGGCGGGCCGACCACTCGCATTGTCGCTTGCTGCACGGCTACGCCCTCGCGTTCAAGTTCGTGTTCGCGGCCCATGTTCTCGACGTGCGCCATTGGTGCCTGGATTTCGGCGGCTTGAAGCCGGTCCGGCAATGGCTGCACGAAATGTTCGACCACACTCTGGTCGTGGCGGCCGACGATCCCGAACTGGCCAGGCTCGAAGAGCTCGGTAGGGCCGGCCTGGCCGACATCCGCGTGATGCCGGCCGTCGGATGCGAGGCGACGGCCCGTTTCGTTTACCTGCGGGTAAATGAAATGGTGCAGAGAGAGACCGAAAGCCGTGTTTGGGTCGACAGCGTCGAGGTGAGGGAGCACGGCGGTAATTCCGCTATTTACTCCCTCGCCTGAGCGATGCCCGACCTTCGACGGCATTGAGGGAAGTCTCTAGTCGTTCGAGCAAGGGAAAATCTGCGTGTGGTCGGTTAGGACCGGTAAGATCGTTTTCGTCGCGATGATGTTCGGCCTCCTGATCGCGGCCGTGAACGTCTCGTCGCTTATTGCCCAACGGCAAGATACGCTGAAAGACGTGTCCCGCTACAACATCTGCTGGCTCGCGAGCCAGGCCAGTGCGGAATTCACGCGACTCGAGGAAAAGATCGCTGCGGTCAATATCCCGGGTTCCACGGGCGACATCGACGACGTGCATTTGCGCTACGACATCCTGGCCAACCGATTATCCGTCATGGACGACGGCGAGTTCAAGGAGTTCGCCGACCGCGATCCCGAACATGCGGTCGTCGTGAAGGAACTGGGCGAGGTTATCGAAAAGCTTCAGCCGATGATCGACGACATCAAGAAGCCGGGTGTCGGCGAGGCTGCCCTGTCGCTTCTGGCGCCGCTCGACCCCAAGCTCGCGCAACTCGCTGCCGCAACCAATCGCTTCGGCAGCGAGAGGGTCGCCGAGGATCAACACGAACTCGCCAGGCTTCATTGGATCTTCTCCGGCGTCGTCGCCGGGCTGTTCACCTTGGGCGTGGCCTTGCTGCTGCTGTTCGGCTGGCACAACCGGCTGCTCAGCCGGGCTCGTGACAGCCTGCACGGCTTGGCTCAGGACCTGCGCCAGGTCTCGGCCGGCCTCGAACATGCCAACTCCGAGGTCAGGACCGTCAACGATCAACTGCAGGCGCGCAACGAGATCCTCCAGCGCCGCGACCGCGAGATGGGGATCCAGAACAAGCGGTTCGATGCCGCCCTGAACAACATGTCCCAGGCGCTTTGCATGGTGGATGCCAGCGACCGCCTCGTGGTCTACAATCAACGCTTCGCCGACCTGTTCGCGCTCGAGGTGGCGCCGATCCCGGGCATCCTGTTCACCGACCTCATCGAACTCGCGTCGAGCGCGCGGCTGAAGCAGGTGCATGCCCGTCAGCGAGGCCTGCCGGCCGACGGCCCGGCCGTGGGGTTCGTCCAAGATCTCACCGACAGTCAGACCGTTGCGGTATCGCACCAGCCGATACCCGAAGGCGGCTGGGTGGCCACCTACGAGGACATCACACAGCGTCGGCAGGCCGAAGCCCAGATCACCTATCTGGCCCACCACGATTCTCTGACAGGCCTCGTCAACCGGGTGTTCTTCGGCCAACAGCTCGACTCAGCCTTGGCCCGCATCGCCCGCCGGGGCGGACAGTTCGCGGTGCAATGCCTCGACCTCGACGGCTTCAAGGACGTCAACGACAGCTTCGGCCACCCGGTCGGCGACGCCCTGCTGCGCGAAGTCGGCCGACGACTGGCCGCTAACGCGCGAGAAGGCGACATCGTGGCGCGACTCGGCGGCGACGAATTCGCCATCCTCCAACGTGACGTGGGCCACGGCAAGGAGGGCATTCTCGCGGCGAGGATCACGGAGGTGCTGGCCGAGCGCTTCGACATCGACGGGCTGGAGATCTTCATCACTGCCAGCATCGGCATCGCCGTGGCGCCGACCGACGGGACCAATGGCGACGAACTCATGAAGAATGCCGACCTCGCGCTCTACCAGGCCAAACTCGGGGGCAAGAACATGTTCCGCGCGTTCGAGGCCGATATGGACGCGGCACGGCGGATCCGGCGCGGCCTCGAGGTCGACCTGCGCAAGGCCCTCGCCAACGGCGAGTTCGAAGTCTATTTCCAGCCGATCGTCGATGCACGGCGCGTCGCCATCACGGGCTTCGAGGCGCTGCTGCGCTGGCACCATCCCGGGCGCGGCATGGTTCCACCCGGCGTCTTCATCCCGATCGCGGAAGACATCGGGCTGATCTCCGAACTCGGTGAATGGGTGTTGCGGGAGGCCTGCGCCCAGGCCGTGCTATGGCCGGGCCATCTGACCGTGGCGGTGAATCTCTCGCCGGCCCAGTTGAAGTCCAAGGTCTTGCTCGACGTCGTCAAGGATGCCCTGCTGCGCTCGGGCCTGACACCCGTCCGGCTCGAACTGGAGATCACCGAAAGCGTGCTGCTCTCCGACAGCGATGGCACCTTGGGGGTCCTTCACGACATCCGGTCCTACGGGGTCCGGATCGCCATGGACGATTTCGGTACCGGCTATTCGTCCCTGAGCTACCTGCGGCGCTTTCCCTTCGACAAGATCAAGATCGACCAGTCTTTCGTGCGGGAACTGTCGAGCCGCCCCGACTGCATCAAGATCGTGCGATCGATCGCGGCCCTCGGGGCGAGCCTCGGCATGACCACGACAGCCGAAGGCGTCGAGACCCTGGAGCAGTTCGAACAACTTCAGGAAGCCGGCTGCGACCAGGTCCAGGGCTACCATTTCGGCAGGCCCCAGCCTGTCGGATCCATGATCTTCACGCTCGACCGGTCCACGGCCCCGGCGGCTCACGCCGCCTGATGCTCGGACTCACGGCGTCCGACGCATCTCCTGGCGACGCATCGGCACGGCGTCGATGGGGGGAGCAGCGCGTCCGCGTCGAGCGGCCGACCGGAGGATTTCTCGCGCCGTCCTTGCCCACCAGAATGGCCCGGAATCCTATCCCGCCGAAACGCCGGCGCAGCGTCGCCCCTTCGGGGGTCGCATCGTCATACGTCGCCAGCACGAGGTCACGCTCCGCTGCGGCAGCCCCCAGGGCTGCGAAGATGCGGCGCTGGACCGCGAGGTCCGGGTCCCGCCGCGAGGGCGTCAGGGCAACGACCACGCGGTAGGCTCTGCGATAGGTCGCCAGGGGATCCTTGCCGGATCCCACCCCATCTCGGGCCGGCATGACCGGACCGTCAGGACTGCGATGGCCACCGCCCCTCATGTGCGGAACCATGGCGACCACGCCTTCGTTCGGCCGACGCTTGACGCCGGACAAGCCTCAACGCGGCACGAACGGCCAGGTTCGTCGGCCAAGGCGATATTCCTGCTTTCGCCGCAAAGCGGGACCATGTGCCGAGCCATGAATACGAAGTCCCCGCCCGCCCCGAATGCGTCCGATCATTTCGATGGCCGGCGCTTCTTCAATCCGGGCGTCGATGTGGACAGGAGCCTCGCCGACCTCTGGCGGTGGCGCCGCTCCGGGCAGCGGGTCGCATGGCCCGAGCAGACCGCGTCGCCGCCGCCGCCGCCGCTACACCAGGCAGGGCCGGGGGAGGTTCTCCTCACCTTCATCGGTCAAGCGACGGTTCTGATCCAGGTCGAAGGATGCAACATCCTCACCGATCCCATCTTCTCGGCACGCGCGAGCCCCGTGTCGTTCGCGGGACCATTGCGGGCGCGGCCGCCCGCGATAGCGTTCGACGCCCTACCGCCCATCGACCTGGTGCTGCTCAGTCATAATCACTATGACCACATGGACATCGCGACCCTGCGGCGTCTCCAGAACCGCTCGGCCCCGGTGGTCGTGACGGGGCTCGGAAACGGGAGACATCTGGCGCGGCTCGGCATGTCGAAGACGGTCGAACTCGATTGGTGGCAGGCCTGCGCGCCGGCCGAGGGGGTCGACGTCACCTTCGTTCCGGCCCAGCACTGGTCGAGCCGCACGCCCTTCGACAGGCGTCGCACGTTGTGGGGCGGGCATGTCGTGGGCGTAGCGGGAACCCGCATCCTATTTGCCGGAGACACCGGCTACGGCCCGCACTTCCGAACCATCGCGCGCGCGCTGAGGCCGGACGTCGCGCTGCTGCCCATCGGTGCCTACGAACCACGCTGGTTCATGAAGGCCCAGCACATGGATCCAGCCGACGCCGTACAGGCCCACATCGACCTCAAGGCCGACCTCAGCCTCGGCATTCACTGGGGTACGTTCCAGCTCACCGACGAAGCCATCGACGCCCCGCGCGACGCGCTCGCGGCGGCGAGGCAGGCCGCGGGTCTGGCCGAAAGCGCCTTCCGGGTGCCCGAGCCCGGCACGACCCTGGTCTGGCGGCAGGGCTCCTCGCCGGCTGAGCTCGCCGAGAAGGCGGCCGGTCCGACGGTCTCGCGTCGCAAAGGCCAGGGTTGACCCGCCCTCGGGGTCGAAGCCGATGCTGAGTTACGGTGTAAGCTGCAAGGCCTCGCCGGGGGCCTACGCCCGATTCGGCGTTGAGCAGAACGAGAGGGGAGTTGACCATGCGCGTGCTCTTGATCGCGGCGTCGGCGCTGCTATTGTCGGTGCCGTCAGCGATGGCCCAATCGGGAGGTTCGGGCGGCTCCGGCTGCAATGCCGCGACCGCGGCGCCCGCGACGCCGCCGAGCAAGGGTCCCGGGGCCGGGACTGATCCCGGCAGTTCCGGCAGCACCGGCTTCTCGGGTGCCGGCCTGGGCGGGGCCTATACGGGCACTTCGCCCAACGGCCCCACGGCGTCCTCGCCATCCGCCCAGCCCGCGACCGCGAAGGGGCTCGACCCGATCTCGTCACCGCCCAAGGTCGCCGACGCCGGCAAGTGCTGACGTCCCACAGTCCGCCGGCCGGCGGAGCGATACGGCGAGACTGGCCCGAGGGCGTCGGGCGGCGACGAGCTACCCGGTGGCCGTGAGCATGGGGCCGGTGAACTGCGGACGCCTGGCATTCGACCGCGCTGTGGCCGGGCCGCCGCCTCGCACACGCTTCCACTCCGCCGGGCCGCAAACCACGGTCAGCGGTTTCCCACGATCTCACGGCGAGAGAAGGCAGTTCGGAGCACTGGAGCTTGACCGCGAGAATGTCGCTCTCAGCCCCATTTTCAACCCGGACGATCCTCAAGCCTGCGACCCGATGTCCCAAAGATTCTCAGGAACTCGTCCGCTACCTGCGAATCGAGGCGTTACTGAACGGATATTCATTCAACGTCTTCGCCGTGACGCTGCAATCCGCTCCCCGGAAACGGGCTTCCGAGCCCCTGGCTGCGTTTCTTGAACTCCAGGATGGCAGACCTTCGTCGCACTGTCCTATTTTTGTGACACTCCGTAAAGACAAGTATCTCCAATTACAGAATCATTACCTCAAGTATAGCGCAGCAGGACGCTTGAGGGCCCGCTAACCGTGGCCTGATCCGTGCATACCCGCAAGAACAAGGCCAGCTTGCTGGTTGTAAAAGGACCGCGTTGTCGCTCAGGAATCCATCCACATTGTCGCCCCAAACCGACCTATGTTGCCGGCCCGTTCGAAACGGAACGGGAATGTTCGATAGTGAAACTGAGAAATCTTGTGCTGCCGGCTCTCATGATGTCAGCCTTGCTCGCGCCTTCGGCGGTCGAAGCTCGTGTGGGTCGCGCCGCTCGCGGCGGTGGGCTCGCGTCCTGGTACGGCCCTGGATTCGGCGGTCATCGGACCGCGAGCGGCGAACGCTTCAATACGGGAGCTTTCACGGCGGCCCATCGTTCGCTGCCGTTCGGCACGCGCGTGCGGGTCACCTGCGGCCGAACCGGCCGCTCCGTCGTGGTGCGGATCAACGATCGTGGCCCTTACGCATTGGGCCGGATCATCGACCTGTCCTACGCGTCTGCCCGTGCCATCGGCATGACCGGCACCGACCGGGTGACGCTGGCGCGTCTGTGAGGGCTCGAGAGCCCGTGGGGAGGCCCCGCCGTACCGCCGCGCCATGGGTAAGGCCCGCGATGCGGGCATGGCTGCGTTGATGCGGTGCAAAATTTGAATATTGCGATGCAATATCGGCTGCGTGGCTTATCTAAGGATCACGCGGCGCCACCCGGCGCCGCGTCCGGCCGCCTTTCCAGGCAGCACGGTCGCAGATCAAATCGCGCGGGATTCGTCGTACCAAAGGCGGCTCCCGCCCGCTCCACAAGAAGAACATGATGCGTACGATTGCCAAACTTGCCTATTCGGGCACCCATGGACAGCGCTCGTCGCTGTCCGACGTCATCGACCAGGTGAAGCGGGCCTTTTCCGTGAAGTCCTGTCGCCGTGGCGCCAGGCCGCTGCAGGATCTCGACGACTGGTCCGACCAGGCCGAGGTCGCCTATTACGAGGATTGCCCTTCCAACCGCTGCCTGTAGGCGCAGCGAGCGCCTGCAAGTCAGCCTCGCAGGCGCTTGCGCAGGCTCAAGGTGGCCCAGCCTTCCAGGTCGCCTCGGGACCGCAGCGCGAAACCCTGGGCCGCGTAGCTCGACAGGATGCCCGGGACGTCGCGCGGGAGAAGGCCCGACAGGATCAGGTCGGCGCCTCGTGCCGCGTGGGCCGCCACGCTCGGCGCGAGGCTTCGCAGCGGTTTGGCCAGGATGTTGGCCAGCACGAGATCGTAGGGCGCGAGGTCCCGCAAGATCGGATGCTGCAGCCCGGCGGCTCTGACCGGCCTGACCCACGGGCCAAGGCCGTTCATCAGGGCATTGCCGCGGGCGGCTGTCACGGCCGTGGCATCGAGGTCGCTGCAGGCGATGGTCCGATGCAGCACCTTGGCGGCCGCCATGGCCAGCACGCCGGTGCCGGTGCCAAGGTCCAGCACGCGACGCGGGCGCCGTCGTTTCAGGACGGAGTCGAGGGCCAGAAGGCACCCTCGCGTGGTCCCGTGGTGCCCCGTTCCGAACGCCAGCGCGGCCTCGATTTCGAGCGCTACGTCGTTCGACCGGACATCGGTCCGATCGTGCCCGCCGTGCACCAGGAAGCGCCCGGCGCGGACAGGCGCAAGGCCCGCCAAGCTCCGTGCGACCCAGTCCTGGCGGGCGATCCGTTCGGTGACGATCGTGGCAGCGAGATCCACACCGACGATGTCGGCCAAAAGCGCGCGGACCTGCGCTTCGTCGACGCCGGCGCCGAGATATATCTCGACGATCCATGGCTTCGGATCGTGCTGGCTGGCCTCGTCTTCGAAGGCCGCCGAGGCAGTCTCGGCGGGATCGAAGGCGTCGACCACGATGTCGGCAGCGGCGCGAGCCTGGCGTTCATTGCTGGTGAATCGCAGCAACTGCGTGGCATCGTTGGGTGGAAGTCCTTCGAGCATGGCAGACCGGCTCGGATCGTCGCGGCCGCCCACGACATATCGCGAGCGGCCTCAACCGCTGAGGCCGGCCGGCTCAGCCGCTGGTCTTGGCATCCTTCTTCTTGGCACCGTGGTGGCCCACTGCGCACCCGGCCGCGGCGCCCAGCATGCCATGACCCGCCATGTGCCCGGCGATGCCGCCGACGGCGGCGCCAGTAAGGCAGCCCGCCGACGCCGTGCCGATGGAGCCCAGCAGTGCCAGGGTCGCGACTGAAACGATGATACCACGCATGGTGCTTTCTCCTTGAGACAAAGGTTTGACAACGCCCAAGTGATCTAACGTCCAAGTCGCCGAAGCGTTCACGGCCCGGCAGACCGCGCCACGATGGCTCCCGGTGGCGTCGGTGAGATCCGGTCGAGCCCGGCACGAGATTGCGCCGCCACGGCGCGTCTCTCTCCCACATCCCTGACCGTCCTCTTGGCGGGGTCGGTAGGCCGGAGCCGATCCAGCGCCGGATCCGCGTTCGACGGATCGCGAGGCCGCGAACCGTCGACCCTGGACATTCCGGCAGGACTCGTCACATTGGCCGTCGAGGATCCGCGCTCAACGCGGGCCTCGGGTCCGCGGCGACGATCGCATGGCGGGCCGTCGCCTCTCCAGCGCATAGACCCCACCCATGTCCATTGCCGCCGCTGCCTCGCTGCCGCCTTCCCTGGGTCTCGATGTCACGCCGATCCAGGGAGAAGCGCGCGGCGGCCCGTCGATCAGCCACGGCCGGCTCGACAACGGCCTCGAGATCGTGGTCATTCCCGACCACCGCGCCCCTGTTGTGACCCATATGGTGTGGTACCGCAACGGCTCGGCCGACGATCCGATTGGCAAGTCGGGCATCGCCCACTTCCTCGAACACCTGATGTTCAAGGGCACCGCGGCCCATCCGCAGGGCAGGTTCTCGGAGGCCGTCGCGGAGCTCGGGGGGCAGGAGAACGCGTTCACGTCCAACGACTACACGGCCTATTTCCAGCGCATCGCCAAGGAGCACCTCGGCACGCTGATGGCCTTCGAGGCCGACCGGATGACGGGGCTCGTCCTCAGCGACGAAATCGTCGATCCCGAGCGAGACGTGGTGCTCGAGGAGCGGCGCATGCGGACCGATACCGATCCCTCGTCCCAGCTCAGCGAGACCGTGCAGGCCACGCTCTTCACCCACCATCCCTACGGCAAGCCGATCATCGGCTGGAAACACGAGATCGAGACGCTCGACCGGGGTGATGCCTTCGACTATTACCACCGCTTCTACACCCCCGAGAACGCGATCCTGATCGTGGCGGGGGATGTCGGCTTCGACGATGTCCGGCGCCTCGCCGAGGACAGCTACGGCCGGATCCCGGCGCGGGGCGAAGCGCCGGTGCGGCGGCGCCCACAGGAGCCGCAGCCCCACGCGCACCGCCTGGTGACGCTGGCCGACCCGAAGGTCGAGCAGCCGAGCGCCCAGCGTGTCTATCTCGTGCCGTCGTACCGGACCGGCGGCCTCGACGCCATGGCGCTCGAGGTCATGGCCCATCACTTGGGCGGCGGCCAGACCAGCATGCTGTACCGCGCCCTCGTGCTCGATCGAAAGATCGCGGTCGCGGCCGGAGCCTATTACATGGGCACTTCGCTCGACGACACGCGCTTCTATATCTGGGCCGTGCCCAACGAGGGGATCGCACTCGAAACCCTCGACGCCGCCGTGGAACAGGTCATCGCAACGGCCTCGACCACCCTCGCCGACCCCGACGACCTTGCCCGGGCCAAGACCCGCCTCGTGGCCGATGCCGTCTACGCCCAGGACAATCAGACCACGCTGGCGCGCTGGTATGGCGCCGCGCTGACCACCGGCCTGACGACCGACGATGTGGCGCGCTGGCCCGACAGCATCGACGCCGTTTCGGCCGAGAACGTCCGCGACGTGGCTGCGACCTGGTTGACCAAGCGGCGCGCCGTCACCGGCTTCCTGCTGCCGGAGGCCTCGACCGAGCCTTCCTCGTCGACCGAAGCCCCGCACGTCTGAGTTCCCGTCCCCCAACGGCCGTCAGCCGATCCGGGCTCATGAGTTCCAACCCGCTCCGCGTTATGGAGGATCGATGACCGCCTTTGCCGCCCTTCAGCCCATCTCCCGCGCCGCAACCGTCCAGAAGGTGCGCTCGCCCGGCGGCATCGCGGCCTGGCTGGTCGAGGACTATGCCGTGCCGCTCGTGGCGATCGACTTCTCGTTCAAGGGAGGCGCGTCCCAGGACCCGGCCGGGAAGGCCGGCGCCGCCGCCATGATGGCGAGCCTGCTCGACGAAGGGGCGGGCCAACTCGATTCGGAGGCCTTCCACCGCGCGCTGGACGACAAGGCCATCGAGATCTCGTTCGGTGCCGAGCGGGACGCCGTGTCGGGCCGCCTCAAAACGCTGAGCCGATCGACCGAGGCTGCAGTCGACCTTCTGCGGATGGCGCTCCAAGCACCGCGATTCGACGCCGATGCGGTGGAGCGGGTCCGGGCTCAAGTCACGGCGAGCTTCCGCCGCGAGGCCAAAGATCCCGACACCCTGGCGAGCCGTGCGTGGCGCGAGGCCGCGTTCCCGGACCACCCCTACGGCCGGCCGGTGCGCGGCACCGCGGAGAGCCTGGGTCAGGTCACCCGGGCCGACCTCGTCGAGGCCTATCGGCACTCGCTGGTGCGGCGCAACCTCAAGATTGCGGCCGTGGGAGCCATCGACGCGTCAAAGCTCGGCGATATGCTGGACCGTGCCTTCGGCGGGCTGCCGGTCGAGGGCGCGCTTGCGCCCGTGCCGGAGGTGTCGGTTTCGGCCGGCGGCAAGCCTCGGGTGGTCGACCTCGACGTCCCGCAATCGACGATCCGCTTCGGTCTCCCCGGTATCGCCCGGAGCGATCCCGACCATATGGCGGCCGTAGTGATCAACCACATCCTGGGTGGCGGCGTCTTCTCGGCCCGTCTGTTCCGGGAGGTCCGCGAGAAGCGCGGCCTCGCCTATTCGGTCTATTCGCACCTGTCGACCTTCGACCACACCGCGATCCTGAGTGGCGGCACGTCAACCAAGAACGAGCGGGCCAAAGAATCGCTGGAGGTGATCGAGGACGAGATCCGCAAGCTCGCAACCGGCGGCCCGACCGCGGAAGAACTCGACAAGGCCAAGAAGTTCCTCACAGGCTCCTACGCGCTTCGTTTCGACACCTCGGTCAAAATTGCGAGCCAACTCGTGAACCTGCAGACGGAAGGCTTCGACGTCCGCTACCTCGACGAGCGCAATGGCATGATCGACGCCGTGACGCTGGACGATGCCAAGCGGGTCGGCGCGCGCCTGCTCGGGGCGGGACCGCTGCTGGTGACCCTGGTGGGCCGGCCGGAGGGTTTCTGAGCGGGGTTGTCGGGTCCCCAGCTTCGACGTGCAGGATAGGGGGAGACCGATGCTGATCTCCCCTGTCCACGTGCTTCAGCGCACGATGACGCGCTGAGTCCGAACCACCATCGGCTTTCTCGTCATCACCATCGGCCTTCTCATCATCATCACGGGCGGCCGACGCCGTATGACCGTGGTCTGCACCACGGCCTGTGTCTTCTCGATGAACGTAGGGCTCGCGACGGGTGTCAGCGGCATGGCGAAAGCGGCGCCAGCGCCTGTCAAGGCGCCAACAAACGCGGTAGCGACGACCAACGAACGAACCTGCATGGTGTAACCTCCCGGGACGACGGTCCCAGGCGACAACTTTTGCGATCGCTTTGGGTTCGGCAAGACGCCCCGCGATGCACGGTTAGGCTTAAGCGTGCCCACGTCCCCGCCCAGCCCAACCCCTCGCCGTCCGTCGCCATGGTGCGCCGCGTGTAGCCCGGTTCGGCGATCCCGAACACCGCCGACGTCGCGTCGCCGTGTGCAGCATCGCACGGCGCTTGCTCGATCTGCCGCTACAGGATGGGAACGGGCCGACGTGGTCCGAGCATCGGCTCCGTCGACGTTTGCAAGGCGGCTCGTCGGAGCCGTGTTGCTCGAACGAGACGACGTGTGGCGGGTCCGGCACCGTATGTCACGCGCCGAACCACGATCGGCCGCCGCTGGGTAGCGCGGCCTTAAGGGTCTTGTGGCCAGATGGCGCTGTCGAGGGCAGCCGAAGGCCTATCCCATGTCGAGCGTTCCCGTGTTCCGGCCGGGCCTGGTCGTGGCGCTCGCACTGCCCTGGCTCGCGGGCTGTGCCGGCAACATCGCGCTCAACGACCACGACTGCATGACCAGGGTCATGTATTTCGAATCGAACCGCTCCAGTGCCGAGGGCATGCTGGCGGTCGGCACGACGGTCATGAACCGGCTCGACTCGCCGAAATATCCGAAGGACATCTGCAGCGTCGTCGCACAGCCGCATCAATTCGCTCCCGGTGTCCTCGACAAGCCCATGAACCCACGCGAGGCCGCGCTGCCCGCCAGGGTCGCCGATCGGGTCCTCGCCGGTCAGCGCCACCCCGGCGTCGGCGACGCCATGTTCTTCCACACGGCGGGCCTCACGTTTCCCTACAAGAACATGCACTACGTTCTCGTCGCGGGAGGCAACGCCTTCTACGAGAAGCGCAGCAGCCCCGATCGCGGAACGTCGGACGTGGCTGTCGCGAGCTTCGCGACCCCGGAGCCTCGGATCGCCTCGGCCCGCCCGACGCAGGATCCGGTCGCCCAGACGGACCTGCCCGAAGTGCTGACCGAAGACGCGAGCGAACCCGCGGGCGCCATCGCACGATCCGGCGACGAAGAAGTCCCCAATCCAGACTGAAACCCGTCTCGCTCGGGCGCGCACCGTGGGGCAGAGCGCCGAAGCCAGTCGATCATGGCGGTCGTGATCGCCGTGCGTCCGGCGGGCTTGACGGCCATATCGGATCGGCCCGCGTGCCGGCGCCGTCCTCGGCGGGGTCCAAGGCCGGCCGGGGAGGGCGTGTATCGCGCGGGAGCGTTGGCGCTCCATGTTTCCACGTCGCCGTTGACCGCCTTCCGTCTTGGGACTTCACCCAACCCAAGAACTCGTGCATCAACGGAACATCAAGACTCGCTCGCGAAGCACGGGCGATCGGACGATGGAGGAACCCGACATGACAAGCACCGACACCCTCGGGACAGCTGCATTCGCTCCGAGTGGGCTGCTCGACCGCGAGAGGATCGTCGCTCGTCCCGGGTTCAATCGTTGGTTGGTTCCGCCTTCGGCGCTGGCAATCCATCTGTGCATCGGAATGGCCTACGGCTTCAGCGTGTTCTGGCTGCCGCTTTCGCGCGCACTGGGCATCACGCAACCGACCAAATGTCCCGATGTCGGCTTCTTCGGCGAACTCTTCAGCACCACCTGTGACTGGAACATCAGCGATCTCGGCTGGATGTTCACGTTGTTCTTCGTCGTGCTCGGCTCGGCGGCCGCGATCTGGGGCGGGTGGCTCGAGCGGGCCGGCCCCAGGAAGGCGGGCGTCGTGGCGGCGTGCTGTTGGTGTGGTGGCTTGCTGATCGGCGCGCTCGGCGTATCCACGCATCAACTCTGGCTGCTTCTCGTGGGGCCGGGCATCATCGGCGGGATCGGTCTGGGTCTGGGCTACATCTCGCCCGTCTCGACGCTGATCAAATGGTTTCCCGACCGGCGCGGCATGGCGACCGGTATGGCCATCATGGGGTTCGGGGGCGGCGCCCTGATCGGCGCTCCCCTCGCCAACCTGCTGATCGACAGGTTCAAGACACCGACCTCGGTCGGGGTCTGGCAGACCTTCGTGGTTCTCGCGGCGATCTACTTCGTGTTCATGATGGCGGGCGCCTTCGGCTATCGCGTGCCGCCCGCCGGCTGGGTCCCGGCAGGCTGGACGCCCGCGGCGCGCGGCCCGGTGCGTCTCATCACCAATCGCAACGTTCACCTGCGCGACGCCCACAGGACTCCGCAATTCTGGCTGGTCTGGGCCGCCCTCGCGCTCAATGTTTCGGCCGGCATCGGCGTGCTTGGCGTCGCCTCGCCAATGCTCCAGGAGATCTTCGGCGGTCGGCTGATCGGTCATCCCGACCAGACGTTCCTTCAGCTCGATGCCGGGCAGAAGACCGCCATTGCAGCCATCGCGGCGGCCTTCGTAGGAATGCTTTCGCTGTTCAACATCGGCGGACGGTTCTTCTGGGCCACGCTGTCGGACCGGATCGGGCGCAAGACGACCTTCTTCGCCTTCTTCGTGCTCGGCATCGTTCTCTACGCCACGGCGCCATGGGCCGCTCACATCGGCTCGAAGGCGCTGTTCGTGGCCATCTTCTGTGTGATCCTCTCGATGTACGGCGGCGGCTTCGCCACCGTGCCGGCCTATCTTGCGGATCTTTTCGGCACGCAGTTCGTGGGCGCCATCCATGGCCGGCTGCTGACCGCCTGGTCGACGGCGGGCATCGTCGGTCCGGTCGTCGTGAATTACATCCGAGATGCGCAGATCGGGGCGGGCGTGCCGCGCGACCAGGTCTATGATCGGACGATGTATATCTTGGCCGGCATGCTGGTGCTCGGCTTCATCGTCAACGCATTGGTGAGGCCCGTATCGGATCGCTGGTTCATGAGCGACGCGGAGGTGGCTCCGTTGAGATCCGAACCGGCAGTCGGGGCCGAGCGCGGAGGTTCGTTCGGGATCGACACGGGCCGTCTCGATCTCGGGGCCGCGTTGGCCTGGAGCGCGGTCGGCATCCCACTGGTCTGGGGCATCTGGGTCACGCTGTCGAAGTCTTTCGCGCTCTTCTCGTGAAGGCCGCCCGGCTTGTCGCACCCCGGGGCGACGCCACGCTTGTCCTGGTCCGGGCTCCCTTTGAGATGTGAATGCGGGCCGTTCGTCGCACGATGGCCTGCCACGTGTGGCATCGCCGGTCAGGCGAGGGCGCGCCGATTGTTGCGGCCCCAAACGGCGCTATATTGGCGGAATGCGCTTCACCCCTGAGTTCCTGGACGAGATCAAGGCGCGGGTGACCGTGTCGGACGTCGTGGGTCGGCGCGTCCGCTTGAAGAAACAGGGCCGTGAGTGGCGCGGGCTGTCGCCCTTCAATGCCGAGAAGACGCCCTCCTTCTATGTCAACGACGCGAAGATGGCCTGGTTCGACTTCTCGTCGGGCCGCAACGGCAACATCTTCGATTTCGTCATGGCCACCGACGGAATGAGCTTTCCCGAAGCCGTCGAGGCCCTGGCTTCCGAAGCCGGGCTCGAACTGCCCAAGACCAGTCCCGAGAGCCTAGCCCGCGAGGTGCAGCGCGCCGGGCTCGTCGAGGTGCTCGATCTGGCGGCCCTGTTCTTCGAGCGGACTCTCAAAGACCCGTCCGGCGCTCCGGGGCGCGGCTACCTCGCGGCCAGGGGCATCGCGGCGACCGCGCAGGCCGAGTTCCGCCTCGGGTTCGCGACGGCCGAACGCTATGCCCTGCGCGACCACCTCGCCGGCAAGGGCGCTTCCGTCGACACCATGATCGAGGCGGGGCTCCTGGTGCATGGCGAAGGCATCGCGGTTCCCTACGACCGTTTCCGCGATCGGGTGATGTTCCCGATCCAGGACAGATCCGGCCGCGTGATCGCTTTCGGGGGTCGCGCGCTCGACCCCAACGTACCGGCGAAATATCTGAACTCGCCCGAGACCCCGGTCTTCCACAAGGGCGGCGAGCTCTACAATCTCCACCGGGCTCGCAAGCCCGCCCAGGATCGCGGCACCGTCGTCGCGGTCGAGGGCTACATCGATGTCATCGCCCTCACGGCGGCGGGCTTCCCGCATGTCGTGGCGGGGCTCGGCACCGCCTTGACGATCGATCAATGCGAACTCCTGTGGCGCATGTCGGCCGAGCCGACCCTGTGCTTCGATGGTGATGCGGCCGGGCGCCGCGCGGCCTACAAGGCGATCGATACGGCCCTGCCGGCCCTCACTCCCGAAAAGACGCTGCGCTTCGCTTTCCTGCCCGACGGCCAGGATCCCGACGACCTTGCCAGGAGCGGCGGCACCGCCGCCATCGCGGCCGTGCTGGCCGGGGCGAAGCCCCTCGTCGAGGTGCTATGGGGGCGCGAGACCGAGAACATCGCGCTCGACACGCCGGAACACCGGGCAGGGCTCGAGTATCGGCTTGCCGAACTCGCCCGGTCCATCGGCGACGAGGCATTGCGGCGTCACTATCAATCCGAGCTGCGGACCCGTCTCAATGCCCTGACGGGCCGGCGACGTTATGGACCCCCGCAGCGGGCCTGGCAGGGGGGGCCCGCCAAGCCCTTCCACCCGCGCTTCGGTCCACCGCTTCTGCGCGGCTATCGGGGCTCGGCTCCCGCCCCCCTGAGTGGCCGCCTCGCCGCTTCGGCCCATCCCGCGCCCGGCACCTATGGGCGCCGCGATGTCGAGATCCTGACCGTGGTGATGAACCACCCGGCTCTGCTCGATCGCTACGCCGAGGATCTGGCGCATCTCGACTTCGACAACCCGGAACTTGCGCGACTGCGCGACCTCATGGTCGGTCTCCTGTCCGAGCACGTCCCGGACCATGCAGCTTTCAAGGCGGTGCTCGATGCCCGGGGCGCGGGTGATTTATGGCGGCGCGTCCAGGGCGTTGCCGAGCGCGCGCCTCTCTGGTCCACACGGCCCGCGGCAGCCCTGGAAGACGCGGAGTTGAGTTTGCAGCAGGCCTTGGCCTTGCACCGCAAGGCTCGGGAATTACATAAAGACCTTGCAAAAGCCCGTGATGCACTGGCGCGCGACGATTCCGAGGGGCGCTTCGCCGAGCTTTGCGATATCCAGGCTCAGTTGGCGATATTGGAGAGAACCGAGGCGATGGTAGAGGGGTACGGAACCCTGTCGGGCCATAAGACCCTCGGTGATTGACGAGCCTCGGCGCCTGTCGGACGCTATGGTTAACAATGAATTCACAGCCTTGGCCGATGGTGCTGGCAGGACGTGATCGCAACGGCCGAGGTCGGGCATGGCTATAGGGTATCAAGCGAGCGCGAGCCTCACCGGATCTCGCGCCCGGTCGGAGCGGACGATGGCGAAAAAGGACAATGATAAGGTCGAGGGTGAAGGCGCCGTGACCGAGCCGGTGGCCGACAGCCCTCTGCTCGACCTGTCCGATGCCGCCGTCAAGCGCATGATCAAGGCGGCCAAGCGTCGTGGTTTCGTGACTCACGAAGAACTCAATGCGGTGCTGCCGTCCGAAGAGGTCACGTCCGACCAGATCGAAGACATCTATTCCATGTTGAGCGAGATGGGCATCAGCGTGGTCGAGAGCGAGGAGGCCGAGGAAGGCGCTGCGGCTCCCGAGGAGAAGGCGGACGAGGAGGAGGAAGTCGAGGGCGGTGACCTCGTCGAGGCACCCCGTCCGACGGCCGTGGCCACGCGGTCGAGCGAGCCGGCCGACCGGACCGACGACCCGGTCCGCATGTATCTTCGCGAGATGGGATCCGTGGAATTGCTGTCCCGCGAGGGCGAGATCGCGATCGCCAAGCGGATCGAGGCCGGCCGCGAGGCCATGATCGCGGGTCTTTGCGAGAGCCCGCTGACGTTCCAGGCCATCATCATCTGGCGTGACGAGCTCAACGACGCCAAGGTGCTGTTGCGCGAGATCATCGATCTCGAGGCCACTTATGCCGGGCCCGACGGCAAGAACACGCCCAAGATCGACATGACCGCGCCGGACGCCCAGGAACTCGTGGCGGCCCGCGAAGCCGCGGCGCCCGCGACCGCACCGCGCAACCCCCCGGCCGGCCTCGGCGGCGACATGCCGATCGCCGAGGATGCCTTCGACGACGACGACGACATGGAGAATTCCGTATCGCTCTCCGCCATGGAGACGGAACTGAAGCCGAAGGTTCTCGAGACCTTCGACCGCATCGCCGATGCCTACAAGAAGCTTCGTCGCCTGCAGGACCAGAACGTCGAGAACAAGCTCGGTGGCGATACCCTGTCGCCCGCCCAGGAGCGAAAGTACAAGGACCTGAAGAAGGCGGTGGTGGCCGACGTGAAGTCGTTGGCCCTGAACCAGAACCGCATCGACGCTCTGGTGGAGCAGCTCTACGACATCAACAAGAAGCTGATCGGCCACGAGGTGAAGCTGATGCGCCTGGCCGAGAGCTGCGGCGTGGCGCGCGAGGATTTCCTGCGCAACTACCAGAACTCGGAACTCGATCCGAAGTGGCTGCTGCGCGTATCGAAGCTCGGCGGCCGTGGATGGAAGGAGTTCGTGGCGCGCGAGAAGGACGGCATCCACGGGCTACGTGGCGATATCCACAATCTGTCGACCGAGACCGGCCTCGAGATCCTCGAATTCCGCAAGATCGTGCATATCGTTCAGAAGGGCGAACGCGAGGCGCGGCAGGCCAAGAAGGAAATGGTGGAGGCCAATCTCCGCCTCGTCATCTCGATCGCCAAGAAATACACCAACCGTGGCCTGCAGTTCCTGGACCTCATCCAGGAAGGCAACATCGGTCTGATGAAGGCCGTGGACAAGTTCGAGTACCGTCGCGGCTACAAGTTCTCGACCTATGCCACGTGGTGGATCCGCCAGGCCATCACGCGGTCCATCGCCGACCAGGCCAGGACAATTCGGATCCCGGTCCACATGATCGAGACGATCAACAAGATCGTCCGCACGTCGCGGCAGATGCTGCACGAGATCGGCCGCGAGCCGACGCCCGAGGAGCTGGCCGAGAAGCTTGCCATGCCGCTCGAAAAGGTGCGCAAGGTCCTGAAGATCGCCAAGGAGCCGATCAGCCTCGAGACGCCCATCGGCGACGAGGAGGATTCGCATCTCGGTGACTTCATCGAGGACAAGAATGCGATCCTGCCGATCGACGCCGCGATCCAGTCGAACCTGCGCGAGACCACGACGCGGGTTCTGGCCTCTCTCACGCCGCGCGAGGAGCGCGTGTTGCGCATGCGGTTCGGCATCGGCATGAACACCGACCACACGCTCGAAGAGGTGGGGCAGCAGTTTTCCGTGACGCGCGAGCGCATTCGCCAGATCGAGGCCAAGGCGCTACGCAAGCTGAAGCACCCGTCCCGCTCCCGGAAGCTCCGGAGCTTCCTCGACAACTGACGACACGCGGAAAGCCCGAGGGACTGGGTTTTCCGGTCCTAAATGCACAAGCCGGGCGACGACGGACGAAATTGCGTCGGTCGTTGCCAATCCCGACGCGTCACTTCTTCTCGAGAAGCAGCTGTCCTTTGTTCTGGATCATGGTTTGGGCCTTCTGGGCGATCATGGCCAGCACCCAGGGAAGCTGCAACGCCAGCATGACGTGATCCTCGGCCACGTCGATCGTGCCCGTCACGGTCTGTCCGATGGCGCTGACCCGGAAATCCAGGTGGTGGCCCGTCCAGCGGTCCTCCAAGACGGCGAGCTTGCCGGCATATTGCTCCTTCATTTGCTCGATTCCGGTCTGAAGGCGCCGCTGCGCCTCCAAGGCACCGAGTTGGTGCGGGATCGAGACGACGAGCGGTTTGGTCATGGGGCACCCGGGATGTGGCTTCCGGCCTGATATAGGCGGGGGTCCCGGCAATTCACAGCGGCACGGCCCGGGCCGTGCGTCGTGCTTCAGGCGACGCAGAGCGGAGGCGACTGCGTGGTCAGCCGTCGCCGAAGGTCCTCGTCCTGCCGCATGAGTCGCTTCAACAGGTCCAGCGCCGCATCCTGGTCGAGGCCTCGGCCATCGAGAGCCTTGATGAGCTGCAATTGCTGCTCGATCAGGAACCTGACGTTGCCAATCTCGCGTGCCACCATGGTGTCTTCGCCTGCCCGAAACATCGCGGGACCCTTCCTGCAGGGGTCGGAACGATGATCAAACTGTCGCGAAAGCTTTAAGGATCGGTTCTCCCGCGGGTGCCGGGTCGAGGGCCTTGGATCATGGCCCGGATCCGCTTGGCCAAAGCATCGACTGCGAAAGGCTTCGTCATCATCTGCATATCGTGGTCGAGATGGCCGTTGCCGAAGGCGGCATTCTCGGCATAACCGGTGATGAACAGCACCTTGAGGCCAGGCCGCTTCGCCATCGCCTGCTCGGCCATCTGGCGTCCGTTCATGCCGGGTAGGCCGACGTCCGTGACGAGGAGATCGATGCGGCGTGGTGATCCGATCACCTCGAGCCCCGACGGGCCGTCGGGGGCCTCGAGGGCCGTGTAGCCGAGATCCTGGAGCACCTCGAGCACGAGGCCACGGACCGTAACGTCGTCCTCCACGACGAGCACTGTCTCGCCCTGCTCGGCGCGCGGTGGGGCGCCGGCGGCTTCTGTCGCCGCCTCCGCGTCGTGGCCGCGGTGGCGCGGCAGGTAGATCCGGATGTTGGTTCCCTGTCCGGGCTCGGACTGGATCTTGATGTGCCCATCCGATTGCTTGACGAAACCGTAGATCATGCTGAGACCGAGGCCAGTGCCCTGGCCGAGTGGCTTGGTCGTGAAGAAAGGGTCGAAAGCCCGCGCGATCACGTCGGACGACATGCCGGTGCCCGTATCGGTCACCGAGACCATGACGTATTGGCCTGCATCGACCCCGGGCTCACGTGCCACATCCGCTTCGTCAAGCACTGTATTGGCTGTCTCGACCACGAGGCGCCCGCCGTCCGGCATGGCATCGCGTGCGTTGATGGCGAGGTTCAGGAGGGCGTTCTCGAGTTGATGCGGGTCGCAGAGCGTGAGCCACAGCCCCGGTGTCTCGACGCTCTGGAGCACGATGCTCTCGCCGAGGGTGCGCCGGAGCAGCTCACTCATGGACTGAACGAGCCCATTCGCATCGACCGGCTTGGCTTCGAGCGGCTGGCGGCGCGAGAAGGCGAGCAGCCGGTGCGTGAGCGCCGCGGCGCGATTGGCGGACGTCATCGCGAGGCCGGCATAGCGCTCCAGCGTATCGGTCCTTCCTTGCCCCAATCGCTTCTGCATCAGGGCCAGCGAGCCGATGATACCGGTCAGGAGGTTGTTGAAGTCATGCGCGATGCCGCCTGTCAGCTGGCCGATGGCCTCCATCTTCTGAGCCTGCCGAAGCTGGTCCTCGGCCCGGCGCTGCGCCGTGATGTCGCGCGAGATGCCGATCAGCAGCTCGCCTTGGCCTCCCTCGATGGCCAGCGGCGCCAGGACGCTCTCGGCCGTGCGCGCCTCGCCGTCGACCGCGACGTTCATCTCGTACTGCACCGGGAGGCCGGTGGCGGCGCATTCGAGGCACCGCGCCAGCAACGGATCGTCGGGGTTTGTGGCGTCCGAGACATCCCGCCCGACGATGTCGGTCGCGGCACGGCCCATGAAGATCTCGGTCTCTGCATTGACGGCCTCGAACACGGCGCGGCCGCCCGGCCCCACCCGGATCAGGAAGATCGACGCCGGGGCGTTCTCGAACAAGGTGCGGAACCGGGCTTCGCTCGACGCCAGTTCGGCCGTGCGCTGCTCCACACGGGTTTCCAGCGTCGCATTGAGGTCGAGCAATGCGGTTTCGGCCCTGGCGCGCTCCAACGCTTCCCACATGCGCGCCGCGACCTCGCCGATCAGCGCGATCTCCTCGGCGGACCAGCGGCGTCGGTCGGCCCGGCCGAGCGTCAGCACGGCCCGGAGCTGCCCATCGCGGATCAGCGGCACCGCCACGGCTGTGCCGAGATCGCGCCCTAGCGCGCCGCCGGCCGTGACCGTCGTGCCGGATGCCGCAGTCTCGACGTCGAACACGCTCGTCAGGCCGCGGAGCAGGTCCTCGACGTGGGCCTGGCCCAAGGTCTCGAAGGAAATCGCACCCGAGAGCGGCTCCACGGTTCCGTCGGACCATCCAGTCTCGAACACCAGGGCCTGCCTGTCGGCCGTGACTTCGCCGTAGCCGGCCCGGTTGGCGTGCAGGTGGCGGCCGACGGCTTCGGCCGTCGTTGCCATGACCTCGGCGGAGTCGGTTAACTCGCGCAGGCGGTCTCCTAGGACCAGCAGGAAGCTCTGGCGGGTCTGGTTGCGCTGCAGGATGGCGGTGGCCTGAACACGTTCGAGCGCATCCCACGTTCGGGTCGCGACATCCTCGACCAGCCCGACTTCCTCGGGCAACCAGGCACGGGGACCCCCCGCCGCCGCATGGAACAGAGCCCGCAATCTACCGTCGCGGATCAGCGGAACGGCGAGCCCGGCCCCGCCGTCGGCCGCCTGCGACGTGACGACCGTCATACCGGCTTCGAGATCGGCCACACGGCCGAATCCCAGAGGATCGAGCGGCATCAGTCGAGGGTAGCCTGCGGCGGCGGCAGAGCCCGCGGCGGCCGTCGAATCCCAGTCGTGGAAGGTCCATTCGGCTTCCACGGCGGCTTGGCGGTGGGCGAGATCGACCTCGGCGTAGATGACTCTGAAGGCGTCGACCTCACGTCCGAGCACCGTCGTGCCCGCGGCCGTGATCTCGTGCGGCGCGGTTGCGGCGCGGAACCGATCGGCCAAGCCCAGCAGGAGGGCCTGGCGGTTCTCGACGACCTTGCGCTCGCCGACAGCCTCGGTCGTGCCCTGCCAGCACGCCACGGCATCGGGACTGCGGCGCAGAACGGCGCGCGACCGCATCCAGCGATATGAGCCTTCACCGGTCCGCATACGATGTTCGATGTCGTAGGGCCGGCCTGTCGCGATGGCGCCGGCCCAGGTCGCCGCAGTCCGGGCCTTGTCGTCGGGATGGATTGCGCCCATCCAGCCATCACCGAGGATGTCCGACTCGGGCAAGCCGGTCAGCGCCAACCAGCCCGGACTGAGTTGGACGACGGCCCCTGTGCGGTCGGCGGACCAGCCGGCGTCGTGAACCGCATCGGTTCGCGCCCGGGCAGGGTCCCGCTCGGCTTGCCGCATCGACGCTACCAAGATCGCCGCAAGGACCAGACCGTCCCGTCCGACGACGGGACTCCCGTCGAGGTCGAGCGGGAGACCGCCGGCCGACATCGTGCGGCCGACGACCGATGAACTTCGACCGTTCAGCACGGCCGTGATCACATCGGCGACCTCCGGCCAGGCGCCGTCGGCTTCCAGACCGAGGCGCCCCGGGCCCGAGCCCAGGAGCTTCCCGAAAGCATCATTGTAGACCGCGACGCCGTTCCGGCCCCAGAACGATGCCATCGGCACGGGCGACAGGAGCAGCGTATCGACTACGGCGGTCATGCGCTCGGGCCAGCCCCCGATCGGTCCCAAGAACGTCGAGTCCCAGGCGAAGGTCCGGATCGCCGTCCTCATGTCCCCGGGTTCTTCGGATCGGCCCACGGAAGACAGGCCTGAGGGGCGGGGCAAAGATCGGCTCATCGCGCCAGCATCGTCGTTCACAATCCCCGGCCGGCTTCCCCTCGGGCAGGAGACCTCCGCCGATCCCTGTACCGGATCCGACGCCGTTTCGCAGCCCTTGAGCCGCCACTCGACCCGGATCCGCGACAAAGATCACGGCAGATTCGGACTGGGGAGAATTCGATGATGCGAAGCGCCGCTGCGGCGGGAAGAGCGGACTCGATGGTACCACCACCCCGGATCGAACGGGGGACCTCTAGATCCACAATCTAGCGCTCTAACCAGCTGAGCTATGGCGGCACGCTTCGCGCGAGGCAGGAGAGCGATAAGAGCAAATTCGCGGGAAATCAAGCGGCCCACGACGTCCTGCACGGGGGGCCTCGCGAAACGGTGGGTTTGTCCTCGGGAGAAGCCCGCCGCGGTCAACTGTCCCGGAACCGGGACATTGCCATGGCCTTCAGGGGTTGCAGAGCGCCGAACGCGAGCTTCTGGGCGAGGCTCACCAGTTCGCGGCCTTGGGTCGTTATGACGTGCATCTGCCGGCCGACATGGTCGGCATTGAGCGCCACGACCTCGGGGATGGATTTGGCACTCATCAGAGCGGTGCAAAGGTCGCCCGTTGCGGCCATATTGGCCCGGACGGCTTCCAGGAGCGTGGCATTGTACTGGACAAGAGCATCTGCCGGCCCGGACACGTCCTGCGGGATGGCGCGGCCGCCACGATCCGCCGCCGCACCTGCATGGCTCGCCGCGCCTTCGCTGGTCAGCATCCCGCGCGGTGCCGAGTGGTCGACCTCGCGACCGAGACCCCCAGCCGCGGTGCCGGCCGAGACAACATCCTGGGCAGTTCGGCCAGCGATCGCCACAGCTCGGTCTGTGGGAGCCATCGCTTGCTCGGCTGCGGCTTCGATACTTGCAGTCGGCGCATCCGCCACGGCACCCGCCGAGGCCGACGAGCGATGCGCGATGTCGTCCACGGCTTCGGCGGCCTTGCGAGCCGCCTCGTCCATCATCTCGCTGGTGACGGCATGGATGGCGACGACACCTCGCATCGGATCCGTCGTCTCGTCGGGGTGAAACGGATCCGAACTCCCGAGCGATGTCTCTGGAGACGTGACGTCGGTCTCGGTGCGCCGTCGTTCCGGCCGCGGCTTACGCGTCATGGGGCACGTGTGGTGTCGGTGGACATGGATCAGCTCAGCATTGGGGTGAGGAAGGTGCAGGTGGTCGCGACTCGTCGGGCTGCCGAACTGCGGCCGTTACCGCCGATTCGGTACCTCTCGCAGCTTCAGTGCGGAGAGGTTTCAGGGCCGTCGATGGCCCAGGCATCGGACCCGGCCACGATGGACGGTTGGGAAGCCGGCGGCGTCGGCCCGAGAGCCGCGTCGCCAAGGCTGTATCGCGAAGGCTTCAGCCCTGGTTCATGACCCCGTCGGTCGACGACTTCATCGAAGAGGAAGCGGACTGGACGACCCCCTGGGCGGTCGACTGCATGATGGAACCCAGTTCCTTGGCCTGGTCCTGGATGGTGGTCATCTGGGCCTTGGCGTAGTCGGACTGAAGGGCGAGAACCTCCTGGAGGTCCTTGGCGCGCACGAGTTTCTGTGCCAGATCGAAGGCGCCGCGGACATTGCTTTCCGCGAATCCCATGGCCTTGGTGCCAATGGTCTTGGCGTTGCTCTGAACGCTGGCCGCGGTCGTGTCGGCTTGGCCGGCAGCCTTCTGGGCAGCGGTCATGAAGCCATCGAAGGCCCGCCTGGCCTGATCGACGCTCTTTTCCGCCATCTCGCGCATGTCGGACGGAATCTCGTAGGACGGCGTAGTCATCACATTCTCTCCTGTTGGCGATCTACTGGACGGAACTTGGGGCGTATCGCCCGGCCCGGTGCAAGGCCGAAAACGGAACCGCGACCATCGCGCGGGCACCGCGGTCCCTACCCCAAGGTGTGCTGCGATGCAATATTATTGTGCATTGCAGGATGGAACTTTTCGCTGCGCCATGTCGTCCCGCGGACGCGCGCGCTGCGGTGGCCGCTGCACGATACACTAAGTTTCTGTTAAAACGTGCTAACCTGCGAAAAGGTGGCGTTAGAGTCGTGTTAAATGTCGGCCCCGTGCTTGAAGGTCGTCGGGTTGGAGTTCAGGCGATAGCGATGCAACGATCTGCCGACAGGAATGACGGCCTCTTGGAGGACATCGACCAAGCTTTCGCCGAGTCCGCTTTCACAGCGTCGAAGGCAAGCTGCGCGGCCTTTGCGATCGTGCGGACCGACAGCCGAGAGGTCGTCTGGGCCAATGCGGCCGCGGCGGCCTTCTGGGGCAGCCGCGACTTCGAAGACCTTGCCCGTGCCCTGTTCGGGCCGCCAGAGGGCGTCGGCCGAGGTTGGCTCGGCAGCCTGGCCGGCGGCTTCGTCCCGGGCCGCGCCCCGCAACTGGCCCGACCGGCCGTTGGTCGTGGGTTGCGCATGCGCGACAGCCTCGTGCTGGGCCGGTCCTGGCGGGGTCCAGGCGGTGAAAGCCTGATGGGCTTCGCAGTGCCGCAAACAGGAACTCTTCACGATCACCCCGATGACGCTTGGCGCCAGGGCGCGACGGATTCGGCCGGCGCTCCGCGGGCCGCAACCCGCGAGACCCACGGTTCCACGACGCTCGACCGTCACGGCGCCGAGTCGTCCTGGCCAGAAGGCACCGGCGGGCCGGCTATGGACCTCGCGCGGCGGAGCCAGCTCGCGATCCTGCGGGACAGGCTCAATGCCGCGGTCGACGGCACCGCCAGCCTGAGGCTGCTGTGGCGGACCGACCGCGACGACGCGATAACGCAGATCGACGATCGGACCTTCGCTCGCCTGGGATGTCCAGTCCGCTTCGCGCGACGATCGCTCGCCGAGGTCGTGGCGGGTTTCGACAGTCTCGCAGCCGAACGGCTCCGCGTCGCCCTGGCCTCCCGGACCACATGGTCCGGCATCTCGGTGCGTTTGCCAGTGGCGGATGGCGCATTGGACGTACCAATCGTCCTGAGCGCGTCCCCCATGTTCGACCCGGATCGGACCTTCGCCGGCTACCGGGGCTTCGGCACCATCGACCTCGGCCAACTCGGGTTGGCGCCGCAGGGCTCGCGGCCTGTCGCCGCAGGAACGGCGCGCGACCCGGAAGCTCCACTCCGTCGCGAACCGATCAAAACGCCACCACCGGACCAAGAACCCGAGCAGGACGAAGAACCCGCCGCGGCTCCCACGGCACCCTTGAGCGGAGCCATCCGCGAGCCGGTCCCGTCGGCCATGACGCCGGCGTGGGACCAGCAGGCGGACGCGCCGGCTTCTCCCGGGTCTCCGGGACCCTCGAGCGACCCCGTGTCGGCTCCGCAGCGCGGCCCGTCGGCCAACGTGGTGCACCTCCGGCGGATCCCGGCCCCGATGCCCGTCGGTTCCGCCGGGGACGCTCCGCACCGCGGGACCGCCAAGTCTACGCCCTTGGAGGCTGGCGAACCCGCTACGGCGTTGCCGACCGACGAACTCGCCTTCCTGGCGCTGGGGGACGCTTTACGGGCACAGATCGACATCGTGCCGCTGCAGGACGTCGGGTCCGAGACGCCCCAGGCATCGCCGTCGTCGACCGAATCTAAAGCCGGTCTCCCCGTGCCGGCCTCGAGCCTCGTGCAGACCGCTTCGCCCCACCTCGAAGCTGCAGGTCGCGAGACGCAGGCCGGCGGCGGCCCTGCGGCGCGCCAACCGGTACCCGACAGTTCCGCCGCGTCGCTGATCGACCAGCTACCGACGGCCCTGCTGGTGTTCGTGGGTCCCAGGCCGGTCGCTGCGAACCGGGCGGCTTCGGATCTCCTGGACTATGCGGCCCCTGCCGACCTCGTGCAGGCGGGAGAAGGTCTGGTGATATCCGGAGCCTCGCGCCCCGACACCGGCGCAGCGACCCTGCGCAACGCCCGGGGCGAAGAGATCCTGGTCGAGGCCGCGAAGGTCGGTATCGGTTGGCAGGGTGCGGCCGCCACCCTGTGGACGTTGGTGCCCCACCCTCGGGCTGCGCCGCGCTCTTCCGAGGGTGAGCGACCGGACGGCGCCGAGGCGACCGCGGGCGATCTGCTGGACCACGTCGACGATGCCGTGGCATTGCTCGACGCGAACGGTTTCGTCCGTCGCCTGAACCGCCGCGGTGAGAGCTGGTTCAGCCGCCCCGGTGTCGACGGCATCGTCGGTCGGAGTTTCATGGAACTGCTGGCGCCCGACAGCCGCGCTACGGGCTCGGCGCTGCTCGGGGAGGCCGGGAGCCAGAGCCGCCACAACGCGGTGCCGCTCCAGCGCGAGGTCCTCGTCCGTACGGCCGACCACGTCCCTTTGCCCATGCTGCTGACGATGGGTCGTGTGGGGACTTCGGAGTTCTACGCGACGCTGCGCGACTTGTCGGCGCTGAAGCGCGCCGAGACGGAGCTAGCCCGGACGGCGCGGGAACGCGAGCGCGACACCGCCCGGTCCTCCGACTTCCTGGCCAAGATCAGCCACGAGATCCGCACGCCGCTCAATGCGATCCTGGGCTTCGCCGAAGTCATCATGGACGAACGCTTCGGCCCGCTCGGCAATTCCCGCTACAAGGACTACCTGAGGGATATCCACGCGTCCGGCACGCTGGTAATGACGCTGGTCAGCGACCTGCTCGACCTGTCGCGGATCCAGGCCGGGCAGCTCGATCTGGATGTCGGCGCCGTGGACGTGAACAAGATCGTCACTGAAAGCGTGGCCCAGATGCAGCCCGAAGCGCATCGCGAGCGCGTCATCATGCGAACCTCGCTGAACCATCGGATCCCGGCCGTGCTGGTGGACGAGCGCTCGGCCCGTCAGATCGTGCAGAACCTCCTGTCCAACGCCGTCAAGTTCAACGAGCCCGGCGGACAGGTCATCGTGTCGACGGCGCCGGGCGACGCCGGAACAGTGGTGCTGCGGGTCCGCGACACGGGCATCGGCATGACCGACGCCGAGATCGCGGCGGCTCTGGAGCCCTTCCAGCAGGTGTCATCTTTGGGCCCGGCCAACGGCAACGGGCTGGGCCTTCCACTGACCCGTGCCCTGATCGGCGCCAATGGCGCCAGCATGGCAATCCGGAGCCGACCGCACGAGGGCACCCTGGTCGAGGTGGCGTTCGCCGCCGCGATGCCGGAGGCTGCCCGCCTGCCGGCCTGAGCCACCTGTCCGTCGCCGACGCCACGTTCAGCCTTTCTCCTGTCGGCCGCATCGCGGCGTCTCAGGACCACGATGCCGAGCAGGTTCTTGCGAATCTGCTTACACCTAGAATGTTCAGCAGCGTTGATTGCGCTTTGAAAAGCAAATCAACCGTGGCGCAGGCCACGCAGGGCTGCTCAGGGCAGGGGTCTTGCGTCTTCGGCCCCTGACCGTGCGATGGCCGGAGACCTTCAGGATTTCGCGGCCAGCAAATCCTCGATCTCGAGACGACGGGTGTACATGGCGACGGCGCCGTCGCGATCTCTCGGCCAGCGGTCGCGTGGCCGGTCCCAATAGAGTTCGACGCCGTTGCCGTCGGGATCGCGCAGGTAGAGCGCTTCGCTGACCCCATGATCGCTGGCGCCATCGAGCGGGATGCCGGCCGCGATCAAGCGACGCAGCGCGTCGGCGAGCGCCGCGCGGGTCGGGTAGAGGATCGCGGCGTGGAACAGCCCCGTGGTGCCGGGCGCCGGCGGGCCGCCGCCGAGGCTCTCCCAGGTATTGAGGCCGATCTGGTGATGGTAGCCCCCGGCCGACACGAAGGCCGCCTGCGGCCCGAAGCGCTGCATCAGTTCGAAGCCGAGCACGCCGCAATAGAACGCCAGCGCGCGGTCGAGGTCCGCCACCTTGAGGTGGACGTGGCCGATGGTGGTGCCGGGATCGATCGGTCCGAAGTCCGCACCAGGGTCTCGCGCGTCGCCCATCGTGGCCCCTCCTGTCCGCGTGTCCGGGGCTGGGAGCGGTCCCGACGCGATCTGTCGCAGGATAGCGAGCGCGGTAGCGGCCGCAAGGTCCCATGTCGGGGCCGGACGAGGACGCCGCGGCCTTCGTTTCGCCCGTAAATGCTTCATAAACATCCTTGCCGAAGCGGAGGAGCGCCCGCCGCGGCAGGCGAGTCTGAGGAGTTTCGGGTGCCAAGCTTCGCCGATCGGGCGGAACCAGCAGGGCAGCGGTGCTGGGTCGGAGTCGTTGCCGCGTTCACAGTGCTGGTGGGGGTGGCCGGGCTCGGCGCCTGCACGTTCGACGAGGCCCGGCCTGGCCTTGAGATTCCGGTGCCCGGTGTCTTCGACCACGCGGGCCGTGGCGGGGCCGAGCCGGGCGGGGCGGCGGGCGCCACGCCGGTGGCCCCCCTGCCGGTGAACTGGCCCAAGGTGTTCGGCTCGCCCGAACTGTCGCGCCTGGCCGAGTTCACGGCGCACGGCAACCTCGACGTCGCGGTCGCGGCCGCGCGGATCCGCGAAGCCGACGCCCAGACCGCGATCGCGAGCGCGCCCCTGTTTCCGCAGGCGACGTCGAGCGATACGACGGGCCGCAGCTTCTCGCCCGGCACCATCCGGTCGGGCAACGGCACGAGCCGCACGATCGCCACCACCAGCTTCAATCTCGGACTGACGGCCAGCTACGAACTCGACCTCTGGGGCCGCAACCGGTTCGCCAGCCTC
>JAABUY010000286.1_pt1 | contig 96414 bp, 103 predicted proteins | sample 5560271 | NCBI WGS metagenome assembly JAABUY01 (sample SAMN10711886, study PRJNA513374) | rock metagenome | isolation source: Antarctica rocks | place: Antarctica: Victoria Land, University Valley | reverse complement strand
AAACCCAAGCTTCATTCCCACTTGTTCATTCCCACCGAGATTCGACGGTTTTCGGTTAGCCTGAACCCCGACGCTAGCCGAGTCTGTCGCATTTCCAGTGGAAATGAACCCGTCCTCTCGGATAGGATCATGGAAGGCTGCCACATTGTATCGAGAACTAGGAACCCGGCCACGTGCATCGCCTCCAGCGAGCAAGAATTCCCATAGTTGCTGAGGCGTCTTCAATCCAGCTGGGAGACGAAGTGCCATGCCGCATATTGCGATAGGGGGTTGGCCATGGCATTCGAAGACATTGACGACCTCGCCATTGATCGAGTGGCCATTCGTATATTTGCCGGACTGCGTTGAGCCATTGGATCCAGCCGGACCGTCGACAGTCTCCGCGTCAATCGAGTGACCATCTGTGTATCCACTAGACAGTATCGAACCATTCAAGGTAGCCTGACCATTGGTCGCTGTATTCCGCTCAGTCATTGACTCTGGAAAATTCATCATCTGATATGCAAGATGCTTTTCTATCGAATGTCGACCGGTTGGCCAAGAACAGACAAGTCCCAAGGATTTGATCTAAGCATCAACAGATGTTCTGTAAAGATGGCTTGATATATCAACTTATAGATATATCAACAACACTGTGCCATTGAGTCTTACAGTGCATCTTTTTAATAAGCTTATTTGCTGAAAGAATTGAGACAATCAAACTTATTAAATTATATCAATACTGTTATGTTAATCTTTCAACAGATATACATCTTTTATTTTTAATTAATAAAGAAGTTTACTTAGTAGGAATACAGACCGTAAAGGGAAAGCATATGATTCATACCTGTCTCATCAAAGCGAGCGAAGATGTTTGATATGCCGGCCCCCACAATGGAAAGCCAGGGTGGGAGCGAAAGGCTGTGCCGGCCCCCACAATGAATAGCGAGCAAGGGTGAGAGCAAAAGACTGTGAGGTTTCAATGTTGCATTGCTGTGATCAGCGGGTCCAGACATTACACAAGGATTGGTTCTCAGAGTCCTCCTCAACAACACCTCATGCATGCACATGGTGGGGGCGCTTTCTCCTCACTCCTCTGTATGGAGCGGCACGGCGGGCCCAGGCCTGCATATAACAACAGTTGATTTTGAATTCCGATCCACCTTCACCTTCACGCTTCTTGACTTGTTGTCATGCTCCTTTTTCCCTGCGTGCAAGAGACGTTGCGCAATCCTCAATACCTCTCTTTCATCTGCCACTGCCAGCACCCAGGTAAATCTGACCGCCCATGGCAGACCTTCTCCAGCAACCTGCTTTGGAGATGCTGCCGCCAGGTGTTATCTCTCAGTTCCCAACAACACATTCAGATGAGCAAGCATGGTATTATGTCTGCGCAACGCTTTGTGCGGTCATTCCCGGTACTCTCTTGCTTTTACGCTTGTATATCAAGCTGCACATCGTCCGCAAAGTGATTTTGACTGATTGTTCGATACCACCTCCAAGATTTGTTGCGCCGAAGCTTACAAAGATGTAGATATAACCATATCATCTTTCGTGAGCCACATCAAACGCAAAGAGGTCTCTTGCAAGTCTTCTGACAGAGTCAATCAGCTCTTTCTGATTGCACTGCTCATTTGTGGATGAATGTGTGTCACTGAAGGAGCAGGTGTGCACCAATGGAACCTCCCAATGCATAATTACATCGGAGTACTCTATGTACAGTTTCTTGTTCATCGTTATTCTAATTGTGGACTGATTGTTGGGTAGTGGCTCTATGTTGTTCAGATCATCTACGCCCCAACCATTTTCCTGGTCAAGACAGCTATTCTGTTGCAATACCTCAGCTTGTTTGCACCCCACAAATCCTTCAATCGTTTCATGTGGTACAGTGCCAGGATCGTCATTGTCGTCACTGGGATCTACTATATTCTCAGCACTTTCCTCACCATCTTCGCTTGTTCTCCACGAGAAGCGATTTGGAATCCGCTCATACCCAATCCCCGATGTCTCAACAACAACACACTTGTTCTTGTTACTTGCTTATTCAACATCATTTCTGACATAATCATCCTGACACTTCCAGCGAGGGCTGTCTGGAAGTTGCGTATCTCTACCAGAAAGAAGGTTGGGATTGTGCTTCTCTTTGCCATTGGTCTATTGTAAGTGTTCGAAAGCTTGGAACTGGATCTCATACGCAAAACTGATACTTTTTGGATTGTAGGGCATGCATCGCTAACGTGATGATAATCGTTTACGTTACTCGCCTTGGAGGAGAGAACGCCGACGTATCCTACAATACTGCCTGGCAGGGTTTATGGGCATTTGCAGAAATCAGCCTCGGAATCATCGTGACTTGCATGTTTTCGTTGCCCAAGTTCATCGAAGCCAAAGGTGCAAAGCTGCGGGGTGTCTTTTCAAATCTCGCGCGACCTTTCACCTCGCTCACGTCTGGTGGGTCTTTTGGAATCCTCATGCAATCAAGGAAGGATACAACCGGCTCAAGAAACGACAGTTAATATGCTTGGGCACTCAGAGAGCGATCTGTGTTTCACTAATGGTAGTCAGGAGATGAAAAGATATCTTCCCTGCCGAGGGTGCTCACAACCCGACCAAATACCCAAGCATGTACCTGTCTAGCTCGAATTGCAGATTTTGATACCATCCTGAGGGCAATGATGTACTGACCCCAAAGTTGTTCATTGCCGCTTATGCCGACGTGTTAGCTGTTTGAGGGTGGAATTGTCTAGACTGGAGACTGTGGGGGGGGCGTTGCTTCAACATGGTTTATTCCCGCCAGAGCTAAAGTGATTTGCTAAACAGAGCACGCCCAGGCTGTGACTTGTCCTTTCTTCATGGTTCCTCATGTGGAAAATCAATCATTCCTTCCTCGTCGCCGACCGCTGTCTCCTTGTCGTTTGTTCATGACTCAGGCTTCTACAGCTAACTCGGAAACATGCCGATCGTAATCGACGAGCTGAAAACCGTTGACCACCTGGTACCGGGCCCTCATACCGAACGTTGGTCTACACATGCCTGAGAGCTCTCTAAGTGGTCCCGACTAATCTTGGAGCGCAGGGCCATGCCATAATCCAGACACGATGATTGTCACTTGGGATGGAACAGATGACCCATGAGATCCATTCAATCGGCCTCTATGGATGAAATGGTTGGCAATCGGACTTGGTCTTTTTGCAAACTTCATCTCTTCAATGAACGGGACCATCATCTCGGTTGCCCGCAAGGCCATCAACGAGGAATTTCACATCTCCGATGTGACCTTTCCTCACTCCTACTGGCCAATCACGTCCTGGGGAATAGGGGGCGCGCTGTTCCCGCTTGTCTTGTTTCCCGTCAAGGAGGATTCTGGAATTCGAACGGTGTTTCTCGTCACCTATTTCTTCTTCATCTGTCTTCTGATTCCCATCGGCCTGGCTCAAACCTTTGCAACACTTATCGTCGTTCGGTTCTTCAGCGGCGGGTGTGTTCAGCTCCTTAGTAATGCTGTCGCTGGCATCATTTCGAATGTTTTTCAAGGAGATCGAGCCAGGAGTATACCGATAAGTCTTTACGTTACGACGTATCTTGCTGCAACGAGCATGGGCCCAGTGATTGGTTCCTCTATACTTCAGTTCCTTTCTTGGCGTTGGATTGGTTACATCGAATTGATCTGGACCGCCATCTTTTTCCCTATCTTCATCATCGCTCTTCCCGAGATTCGCGGTTCAGCTATCCTGCTAGCCAAGGCCAAAATACTGCGCCACGAGGGAAAGAAGGCGTACACGGTAAAAGAGCTTGGCCACACACCATGGTATCAGGTCGTCATTAAGAGCGTACAACGGCCTCTGTACATGTTCTGTACGGAATCGGTGTTCTTTGTTGCTACTCTTTGGGCCGCATTTAGCCTTGGAACGATTTACCTATTCACTCAATCAGTGGAGCAGGTGTATGGAGAGCTCTGCGGTTGGGACGCCGTACAGGGGATATATCCAAGTCGCTATTGTCATTGGAGAAATCCTTGCTGGGGACTTTACGTGTTCACCAATCGCTGGTACTACGCTTCTGCCGCCCGGAATACCGAAGCTCCAGGTACACCTATCCCTGAGGCTAGGCTGTATCCATCGGTCATTGGAGGATTCTTTGGTGTCACTGGCGGGATGCTTATGTATGGCTGGACAACTCCGCCATACAATGGATGGCACCCACCGTCGGCTTGGCTATGGTGGGTTTCGGAACCACCGCTGTTGTGGTGAGCATTGCAGACTATCTGATTGATGCATACAGCAAGTATGCGACGAGCGCTCTTGGGGCCGTCGGGTTAGTCGAGAACGCCTCCATCGCTTTTCTCCCTCTTGCTGCGACAGCAATGTACACGGACCTCGGATTTCAATGGGCTAGCTCACTTCTCGCATTCGTATCTTTGGCACTCGTTGCTACTCCGTTTGCGGTCCTCAAATGGGGCAAGGAGATTAGATCTCGCAGTCCATTCATGAAAGAGGCCATTATAGACTGGCGAAGAGACGGCATCGCAGCAGGCAGCGCTTGATGGAGCCATAGATTACCCGAACTACACTGAAAGTCATGAATGAATAGACCTGAGCTATACCCTATTTGATTCTGCTGTTGCCCAAAGTCAGCGTAAGTGGTCAATGCAATGAAGTGACGGAAACCACATGTAGGAGAAGATCTACGGTAGTCTACAATCAAGAGTAGAGGAAATCCATCTTGATCCGTGAGTCTTTATGGCAACGTCCAACATTTCGTCTTATGGCATATGTGGAGGATTGTACGACCACAACAGCGTGCAAATACAGAAGGATCCGGTTCCGTTGCATAACGGGGTATTCTTCCGGAACAATATAACAGCTGTACGAGCACTGGAAATGTAGACCGTAGATTATGACCAAAGGGTCTTCCATTCTCCTTGCTAAAACGCTAGCTGGCTGCATCCAGTTCGTGCAATCCGCAAAACAAGCCAAAGCAGCTTCCCTCCCCGGCTCTCTTCAGCTTCCCCTGACCGCGCCAAATGAGTACAGTGACTCAGATGGTGTACTTCGCCTTGGCACGACTGCTCCCGCTATGCGCACTATCGGTGTGGCCCGAGAACTCCACCACCTCGCCATCCCTCAGCCTCAGCACCTCCTTGAACTTCTTCCCGATCCCCTTCAACACGTCCTGCCCCTTCTCCGGCGTCCGTCCCTTCCCGCCCGCCACGTCGCCATCGCCGCCGCCTGGCACGCTCTTCCCAACCGTGCGCGTCCACAGCCCGATCCGATAGAAGCCTTTGCGCACGTTCACGACGACACCCATGACTTCGCCGTCGTCGTCTTCCTCGAGCGTTTCGCCAATCGCGGCGAGCATCGTGTGCAGCCAGAGCTCGTCGATGGGCACGGCGCGCTTCTCTTTGAAGCCGTAGGCCCACTTGCCGCCGTGCTTGTTTTGCGGGTCTTCCCATTCGGGTCGCACGCCTTTTTTGAAGAGGTGGTAGTCGGATTTTAGAGCGAGTTCGGAGGTCGGGGTAATGTTGTTCTGTAGTGGTGGAGGCGATCAGGCTTGTAGTTCAGGCGAGACTGTAATGCTGGAGCGGAAACTTACGTAGACGCCCCAGAACTCCTCGACGGAGTCGAAGGTGACGACTTCCTTTAGTAGCTCATTCCAATTGTCTCCCTACACATGAAATATCTCAGTAGCTGCCTTGTCGGACTTGACTTTGAGTCACCCTACCTTTCCACTCGGTGGCTTGGTGAACCACAACGTCCATTCGTGCATCAGAGGATGCTTCACGTTGAAATTGTCCGGGTCGTGGAAGACTGTGATTTGGTCGTTTTCGACGTACTCCGTCTTCTTTCCGCCACTAGGCCGCGTATTCTCATCGGTGGTGCCCTCGCCAGTTGTGTCGGCGTCCTTGTTACCGTTGGCGCCGTCGGCGGGGGAGATGGGGATGGTGTCGAGAGGGACGGGTGAGGAGGGGTTGTTGGAAACGCCATTGGTCGCTGAAGGAGCTTCTAGTGTCGTCATATTGGTGTATAATGTGACAGTAGAACGACGATTAGATAAGAGTAAAGGGAGCGGGTGAAGAGATTCGTAATTTTTCTGCTATGGTGCTAAATTGCGCGAAACGCGACCCGGTGCACAAAGAACGTCAACTGTGAAGTTGGAAGGCGTTCGTAGGGTGCAGATGAAAGCTGAAGGTTAAATCTCGAACTACAAGCTCTGTACCAGACAGGAAGCTGCTATAGTGAATGATGTTGTATTTACTTCTACTTCGTGCGGCGCAAATGCGGCTTTCTAAGGCGAACGTTGTTTGACATGCGCACGGGCCAACGCCAAGTCTATTGACAAAATGAACGCTGAGAATCTGGAACCTCCGAACCACAATCATGAACAACTAGAAAATCCTCATCGACGCGCGCCGTAGGTAAGATAGGACCATGCTGCGAACCCTTACTCGCCTCCGCACCTACTTCTTACTATTGATGTAGCTCAAATAGCAATTCCACCCTTCACACACCGCAGTCAGCAAGCAGGACGCCCACAGTTCTTCCCTCCACACTCACGCAAGGGGTCCCACAACGTACCTAACGACACCACATTGACGACCAAAACCCTATGCTCCAGAGGCACCAACTTGAAATTGATAGCCTGCACCCACGGCCACACCATCCAGTTCTTCTGCAGCGCCGTCGTATACGTGCTTGCCAACTTATCCTTGGGACTCGACCCCTCCATAATGGCCATACTGCTTAGAAAAACGAAGAGGTTCGTCGAGGCGAAGACGACCTGATCGGTGAGAACGCGCGCCGCGATGGTGGTGTTTGGGTTCTTGAGGACGATCTTGTGCTGCAGGAACTTGAACCAGGTTGTTGCGACGGGGCCAAAGACGGCTGAGAGGGGTCGAAGTGAGTCCGTCAGTTAAAGGCCCGCCAGGTTAGAGATGTAGAATTGAGTACCGCCGCCGTAGAGAGCCATTCGCCCGGTGCGCGCGAAGTTGTGCTTCTTTGGTCCGACTCTCTCAACGGCTTGCTGCGCCATAATGTCGCCGGTCGCGAAAAGGACCTAATGATTATGGTGAGTCCATCGATGCAAGCTAGGAAGGGTAGAGGATTACTTACTGCCGTGGTCAGGCTCTGAGTCAACAGCGGCCGCTGCGCGAGCTTCGTCTGGTACCTGCACGACAAGCGGTGAGACCATGTAAGGTGCAACAAAGGTATAATGAAGACGTAGAACGGGGGCAACCTTACCATCGCAACATCTTGGCTGGATGTGCCAGCAGCGTCTATTTCTACTGTATTGCTGCTATCCCATCGATTCACGCACAGAGACGACGTGTGATGTTTACCATCTGCCTGATTGAGGAGCATGACTAATATTCTGCCGGGTCTGGACCAGGCTCTGAGAGCGGTGAATACGCGATGTGTCCTACGGGATCGGCCCGAGCGCTGTCCTTACAGCAGACTTCCAACTCGATAGAAGATGGCTTGGATAGAAGGGTTCATTCAACTTGAGCAGCGAGAAGCATAGACTTGCAAAATGAAGAGAACTAAATAAGAACTCCCTGTCCAATACCCAAACGCATCAAATCAGTAACGCCCAAAACTCGAGAGACCGCAGTCTTCTCCATCCCTGGATCAATCTTGCATAAGTTCTATAAATGTTTCGAAATGATGACGTGCCACGCCATGGACCCTCTCGGCCTCCTCAATCAAGTTCCTATCAATCCCGTCCAGGAAATCACCTTGATCCGTACTTTGATGCACAAGGCGCAGACGGGCAAGGTTCCAGACAATCAAAAGTACAATGGCGCCTTTGAAATCTGGCACATACTCGTACGTTTTGTCAGGCGGCAAGATCGGACGAATCGCCTTACGCAGCGAAGCGACTGCTTCGTCACGGTTTCCCAGCCCTTCGAGACACAGCGCAATCCGGCAGCGGGCGGAAGCCAGTCGCTCGTCGCGTTCCTCACATTCCTTTAAGAGGAGTTCTTGGGCGCGGAGTGCATAGTCAAGCCCCGTTTGCCATTGTCGTAGATCGCTGCACGTTTCGGCCAGAAGGACCAAGGTGTGGTTCAACGAAGTATCATGGAGACCATACGTGCGTTCTTGACTGGCTAGCGCCTGCTGATACCACTCCAAAGCGACATCGGAGCGGCCGAGCTTGCGATAGAGGAAGCCGAGATGGGCGGCGCAACCGGCGCCTTCGGTGGAGGTGTCGAGGGGCCCGAAGATGCAGCGATAGAAGAGCAAGCGCTTGAGGGCGACGCCAAGGGCATCGTGGAAGGCGCCGAGTTCGATGTGGATATTGACGAGGTAGCGTTGGGCGTCGAAGACCATCTCGTGCTCTTCGCCGAGCAGGCCGCTATAGCCTTTCACGACCAGCTGAAGCCACTTCTTCGCTTCGGCATGATCGCCCTCGCAGCTGGCGAGGTGGCCGAGCTTGAGGGCGGTGTCCAAAGCTCGGCGCGGGGCTTGACCGAACCGCTCGTAGTTCCTGATGGTGCGTGTATAGGACGCGCCCCTCAGTTCTCGGTCAAAATCTTGTCGGGCCTCAAGGGCGACGACGGCGTCGGAGACGTGGTACTGCTGCCGCTGCCGAACCCAGCAGCGCACGTACCCCTTGTAAGCGGCGTCGTACCAGTATCTTGCGTTTTTCTCGATGCCGTCGGGGTTACCCTGCTTCTGCACGTCGAGCATGGAGGCTGCGATGTGCATCAGCTCTGGTCCTACAGTGGTGTCAAACATGAAATCTTCACAATGGTGGAGGACAGAAAATGCATGAGGCTGGTAGAGGATGCATTTCTTGAAAGCGGCGGAGCAGTACGGGAGGCTGGGTACGGGAAAGGCGAGATATACCAGTGTCATGGCCAAGTGAGAATTTGCTTGGTGTAGAGTCTTCGACTCGGATGACAGCATCTCGATGTTGAGGTCCCGTACGAGATCATGGATCCAAATCGTCCGCGCGTTGTAGACTCGTATTAGACCGGCGTTCTGTAACTCCAAGAGTGCGTGATCAATGCGGTTAGTCTTCTCTAGGACACTTCGTAGATACCGCTCCTCGGTGACGTGTTTCTGTAACGACAGATCGTATGCCGAATCCGGCCGACTGGTGTCTTCAGATGAGCGCGAAAGGTTCAGAAAAGTTCGGAGATCGCGGGAACGTTTCCAAGGGTGCCGGAGTGCATGGAAGAGGAAATCTTTGCTGTCGACATTCCCGAGCCGCAGCGCCCCGGCCGCTCTGAGTTGCTCCTCCTTTGCTGAACGGATCGCGCCACGGTCATAGGCCACGCCCCGAGCAAAATGCTGGGGGAGCGTGGAACTGCCCTCCTTCAGCAACTCGGTTGGGATTGCAGACGTGTCAAGATAAATCAAAACCTTGAACAAGGCAGCAGCCTCGGGATTTCTTGCCGTGAGCGACTCCGTAGCCATTGCGAACAGGGCTCCAGTAGATGAGTGGATCTCGTGGAGAGACGATTGGTACCCTTGGTCCATTATCGCTTGTCTGCGGCTCCGCAGGCGCTGTACCATCACTCCCAGCCTGTCACCGCGAAGACGTGCAAGAGTCACGGTCTGTTCGATCGCGATGGGTAGGCCATCGACTAGCTGGTGAAGTTCTCGCGCCGAGTTTGCCATATCCGTCTCTAATTTCACGGGGTGTAGCAATTTTCCTACCAGCTGTACGACCTGGTCGGGCCCAAGTGGCGTTACTTCGAACTGGGCCTCAGTATCGGCTAAAGATTGTGCCGCGTCGCAGTCTCTGGTTGTGAAGAGTATGTCACCCGTTCCTACGACTGGGAGGACCTGGAGTAATGCCCTAGGATCACAGACATTGTCAAAGATCAATAGCCAGGAGGTATTATTTCCAAGCCAAGTCTTTACAGCGTCAGCAACGAAACGCTCCTCCGCGTCTAGGTCCGATGGAGCTTGATCTTGGTCGATCAAAGAGAGCAGCATCGCCATGGCACGCAAATCTGATAACATTTGCACTTTCGAGTCAGCGCGAATGTAAAACACGTTTCTGTACCTTGAACTGGTATCTTGAGCGTATCGGAAAGCGACTTGGCTTTTGCCAACGCCAGGAAGGCCCCATAGCGCTGCCCTTCTGGGGCGGCTGCGGTCGGCAGAGTCCACAAGACAGCTGTGGAGGCGTGATAGGTAGATTTCTCTGGCTGTGAAGTGGCGACTGAGGAGGTTTGGGACGCTGAAGATTGTGGGAGATGGCGGCAGGGGTGACGGACCAGAACTGCGACTCTTGCTTGAGAGAATGCGTTGCTGGGTCCGAATATTGGATCTCATGTGCTCTGCATTGGCGGCTTTATCGACCTCATCGGCATACAGCGTCAGTTTCTGAAGAAGCTGATCGAATGGACTCTTCAGGGAGGACCAAACAGCGACGCCTAGGGTTTCTGCCATTCAAAATGTAAGTCTGTTGTGTAGTCCTTCCCTTCGAGATACCTACTGGCTCTGCTCTGATTATACGCATCGGCTGCCTTGAGACAAAAGATGATGATCTCTTGGTAGAAGAGAGTCAATCGGTTGCCGAGAAGCCCTGTCACGTCGAAAATATCGATGTAGAGCGAGAAGCGCTCGAGGCAATCTTTGACCTTGTCACTAAGCTCGACGAGTCGCTCGAACGTGTCAAATATATCTCTGGCTATCTGGCCTCTTTCGTTAGTGGTGTCGAACAGAAAGTAGGATCGGCCACTTACAATCACTATAAAGCGCAAGCTGCCCCATACGAGCGAGGTTATCGTGGGATCTAAAAGCAAAGTTCAACAATGGCATCAGCTTCATCATTCGATATCCATACTTGACTGGACCATGACATCCACGGCCTTTTCGAAGCGTTCGAGAGTCTCCAAGGAGAACTTGGACGCCCTTTTGAACATTCGCACTCCTCCATTGCTGGATCCGCCATTCTGCACTTTCGCCTTCTTTACTTCTTCGAGGAGTGCTTCGATACCAGTCTGGGATGTGATGAGTTGCACTTGGTCCTCACTAATACCGTTGGTCAACCGTCTCTGTATGATTTGGTTGACGGCATCTTCGTAGAGACGCTCGGGCTTTGACTGCGTCGAAGCCCGCGTCAGTTGCTGCGCTTGCAGCTGGTAGAGCTGGGCAGGCGCTACTACTGAAGACATCGATTTTCATCAGTGCATCCATCGTCTGAAGAGCGAGAGAAAGCGAAATCGAGATGGGCGTACCTTATACTCCATGGGCATTGACAGCCTGCTGTGCCGCCATCCATCAGAAGGCAGACACGCAGATTCTTGACGCCGAGAAGGGCAGTCAGACTGACACAGCCACCACTTGAAACCCCTGCAACTACTCATAGGCTGTGGGTTCCCGAATCCATGTCCTGGGAGTGTACTTGTTGTGCAGGGCGGTTAAGCAAACACCGCCAGACTGTGGGTGACTAAGCATGCAGGCAAGCAGACAGGGGTTTAACTCGATGGATCGCTGTAATTAATACAATAGCAGACAAGAGTATGGAATGCAGTACAGTCGAGCTCCGCATGGAACGAGGTAAGTAGCTTGAATTCGTAGTCTACATGACACAACCCTAAGATGAGACAGCATCACCAAAAACCTCCTTCACTAAGCTCTTCTTGTTTACTAAATGGACCGTTATAAGTGAGCTTCCAAGTACAATTTGGGAGGGCTACTTACTTTTGCCCATGGCATTCCTCGGAAGTCCGTTCTCGAGTACTTTCAACTCTTGCGGTATCTTGTAGTTGGCCAAACGGTCCTTCAGCGCTCTCCGCATGTCCATGACACCCCATTTCTTTCCTCCTCTGCCAGTGTTCACATGTCGAGGGTCTAACACAATGACAGCTGCAACTTTCTGTCCCCACTGGTCAGAAGGAAGGCCTACGACTGCAGCTTCAGATATCTGAGGCCTAGCGTCTGTCAGCTACACGTATTCATGTCAGGCAGGACTCCGAACGTACAGAGACAACAACTCGCGCTCGACCTCCAGAGCGCTCACTTTTTCACCACCGGATTTGATAATGTCGACACTTTTTCTGCCTTTGATAAAATACAGCGGTCCTTTGGCCCAGTGTTGGATACTTTGTCCAGCACCATCAACGTTCCTCCGCGCTGCAATGTCGCCAGTCTTGAACCACCTGCCCTTGCCATCTTCACCCTCCACGAACTCTTCAGACGTGGCTTTTGGGTTTCTCCAATACTCTCTGAAGATGGTCGGACCACGTAGCTGGATTTCGCCTTCGCGTTCCTTTCCGTCCTGACCAATTTCTTTGCCTACCGGAATAACCTCTTTCGTCTCGGTATCCATAAGGCGTGCCTCGACACCGGGTAAAGGCCAGCCTACGCTACCATCGATGCGGTCCTGAAAGTCCAAGCCGCAACTCAAGGCCATTCCAACCTCTGTCATTCCGTACCGCTCCAACAAGACGTTACCGCCACTGAGATCTGACCATGCCGTCTTTGTTGGTGTGGGTAAGGCAGCCGAGCCTGAGATGTTCAGTCGTAGGTTGTTGGGTGAGATGGCCTTTCGTGATGCCTCCGCCACGTCTGAAGGGAGATCAAGGTGTGTTGAGAGCAAGCGATTGTAGATTGTAGGCACTACTGTAAAGAGTGTAACTTTTTCTTTGGTCTTGTCGTGCGACGGAAGGAACGGTGCTGCCAGTCTTTCCCAAACAGCAGTCGCATTGAAAGGGAACATGAATTCGATTGTCGAGCCAGCGAAAAGGGGAGTCAGAAGCGCATTAACGGTTCCATGAATATGATGAAGGGGTAGTACATGCAGGAGGTGGTCCTGTGGAGTGTACTGCCATGCCTTTAGGAGCGATCGAGCCTGCGCAGTAAGGACATGTTCTGGAAGGAGTACTCCTTTCTATTGCGTGTATTAGCTAGGTCAAAGAGGTAGTTGACGCTTCTTACAGGTCTATTTGTTGTTCCTGATGTGTAGAGCATCATTCCCCCATCATGATCTCCCACATCTTCAAGCGTAATATGCTTGTCCGAAGAACCGCCATTGTGTCTTTTTTCTATATTTCCAACTATTGGTTTCTCCTTCAAGTCTTCCTTTATAACCTCCTGAGCTTTGCTTTGAAACTTGGCGGAAGACAAGAGCACCAGAGCCTCGCTGTTGTCAAGGATGTATCGAAGCTCGCTGGCGGGAAAGCCGGACGAGAGAGGCACTGCTATAGATTTGGTACCCAATATCGAAAGCAGGGTCACTATTGTTCGTCAGGGAGTTGTCTGACATGCTCTTGGACTGGGTACCGGCAGGCTCGCACCCACATAGTCGTATCCGTTCTCCGCCAAAAACGCTATCCTCTCCCCTTCAACACTTTTGCCTCCGACTAGTTGGTGCAAGCTGTTTTTGGCTTCCCAGACATCTTTCAGTAGATTGCCATAGGTGAAACGACGACCCGAAATTGAATGGATCACAGCTGTGCTTTGCGGATCATGGCTTGCGATTGCCTCGAAGATGGGAAGTCTCGGCAATGTCGAAGCCATTCGGATAGAAGCGGATTGGAAGTTGAAGATTTGACTCCACCGCGTAGTAATTGGCTTACAAGAATTGGAGCGAAATGCACATCGCACGAGCATGATGTAGGAGCATCAAGGGATCTACCCATTGGATCACTACCTAGTAATATTTTAGCCAACCGCCCTAACGTCTTATGATGCGGTAAGACGGAAGTTGAAATGAGGGACCGGTTTCGGCTCGGCCGAATGCTTTTCCGGTGTTGTTCGCTGTGGGGAAGAGGTAGATGGCGGGTAACAGGACTCTGAAAAACTTCCCGTTACACAATGAAAAGCAATCACAACGTACAGGAAATCATTTGAAATGGTACGCTCTAAACCTTTGGTGTTCTGTGACCGCAGATTGGAAATACTCTACGAAGTGGATATCCTACAGTAGGTATCTTTGTATGTACTGTAGGTACCCCTCAGGTTCATGCGAGTCCCATCCAGGCTGCGTTTACCTTACAGCAAGGGATGTTTGACTGCTCGTAAGAGCATCGGAGATTCGATTCTCGAAAGTCTTCATGACCGATGCAACGTAAGGTCACATACTCAAAGGGACTTGGCCGCGTAGACTAGATCTTATGATGCTTGTTGCGCACCTTAGTCGTAGTTCTGCAAAGCGGTATCAGTTCATGCACCTCGGCTGATCGACGCTCGGTAAGGTACAGTACTTACGCTTATCGTCATTCTCATTCTTCAGCGTCGCAGAAACACCAGAGACAATCATGGCCGGTATGCTGTAACCGCCTACAGATACTGCCTAGTCAGGCGAACTCAGGAGTTTGTGCTCACACCGTCCCTGGACCTCATCATGACGACCAATGGCACAATGGAAGGTCACTCGTTGCCGGAGGGGATCTTCTCTCTCCTGGATACCGATTTATACAAGCTGACCATGCAATGCGCGGTGTTAAAATATTTCCCTGATGTCCGTGAGTCAACGGTTCAAGATCTCTACATCACGCTTAGGTGGCTGACGATGGTCACTATTTTGCAGAGGTCACTTATGCCTTTACCAATCGAACCGCCGACATGCGGTTGACCAGGGCTGCATTCCGCTGGCTACAGGACCAGATCAACAGTCAGTACCGTTGACCGTGTGGATGATTGGAACGCTAACGGGAATGACACATTGCAGAGCTTGGAAATGTATCCCTTTCTACGGAGGAGCTGGAATACCTCAAAACGACATGTACCTACCTCAATCAACCGTATCTCTCTTTCTTAAAGGACTTCCGTCTCCGGCCCAGTCAACACATTGTCACCTCCTTCCACGCCGTCGAGGAAAACGGTAGCGATGAAGATGTTGGTGATGTTCGCCTCGATATAAGGGGGATCTGGGTCGATACAATTCTCTACGAGATTCCTTTACTAGCTTTGACGAGCGAGACTTACTTTCGATTCTGTGACACGGTCTGGAGTTACAAAAAGCAACAGGAGAAGGCTCAAGAGAAAGGCGCTCAGTTGCTGCAGCATGGCTGTCTGTTTTCTGAATTCGGCACAAGACGGAGGCGAGACTACCACACACAGGACTTGGTTCTGCAAGGACTCATCCGTGCCGCTCAGGAAGGGAAAGAACAGGGCTGGAGGGGCACACTTAACGGGACAAGCAACGTACACTTTGCGATGAAGTACGGAATCCCTCCGGTGGGCACTGTTGCGCACGAGTGGTTCATGGGGATTGCTGCGATTACCAACGACTACGAGAACGCCAACGAGACAGCCCTTCGTTATTGGGTTGGTTGCTTTGGTGAAGGTGTAAGCCGAAACCAAGTTCTGCGGGGATGTAAGCTAGAACTTACACGTACTTTAGGTTCTTGGCATTGCCCTTACTGATACATTCGGCACCCCGACGTTCCTGGAGGCCTTCAAGCGACAAATCCCAGCGTTCACGGTAGCCGCAGAAGGGCGTGCTGCGACTCTTCCGTCCGCCGCGGCATCGACCGTACCATCTGTGACGAGCCTGAGCGAAACACAACCTCCGCTTCACGCACCTGTTGAGCACAGCGCTCCCCCGAATTCGTCCAAGACGTACGCACAAGCGTTTGGGGGGGTGCGTCAAGACTCTGGCGATCCTGCTGGCTTTGTGAAGATGATGCGAGATTTCTACGACGGGCTCGGTATCAAAGAGAAGAAGACTATTGTCTTCTCGGATTCTTTGAACATAGAATTGTGCCTCGAGTACAAGCAGGCTGCTGAGGAAGCCGGCTTCCAGCCAACGTTTGGCGTGGGCACATTCCTGACTAGTAAGTCTGTCCGGCATTACACATACTCGATCCTCCGGCTTACATAAACCAGACGACTTTCTTCACGAATCAAACGGCAAGAAGTCCCTTCCATTAAACATCGTCATCAAGCTTTCGTCCGCCGGTGGCAGACCAGCCGTTAAAATCAGCGACAACATCGGCAAAAATACCGGCGACACAGATACAGTCGAAGAAGTCAAACAGAGGCTTGGCTATGTTGAGAAGGAGTGGGAAGGAGGCGACGAGAAGTCGCGGTGGGGAACAGAGAGCGATGGGATCAGAGCCACCAGTGTTATAGCATAACCGGGACAAGAGATTAGGTTAGATTGGAAAGAAGAACAACCGACCACGCTTGACATGGTGGCGATAAAGCTTTACGACTGCATTTTTATGGTGTTCGGAGGATAGGACGTTACGACAACTGTCACCGGAATTGGCTGCAGCCGGACGTTGGCTTAGAGACGGGGCGGAGCAATGACGCATCAGAAACGCCTCTATGGGTTTAGAATTAGAAGTCTTACGCATAGATCAATCTCGGAGTTAAATGCAAGGTCTGAATATCGATGAGACTGTTTGTACGTGTCGACAGTATGGTGATGAAAATGCGAAACCAGCGGCAATTCTAAGAATAAATCCACGCGCTCTGTTCAGCCTCAGGGCCAGATCTAACGTTTTGTGGCTTAGCGACGGTTGGCAGTCGAACTCCTCGACTCCGCTTGCTCCGTCCAGAGATTTATTGAAGCCTCGCGTGTACATTTTCTCGCTGCAGCCTCAGTACAGTAGTATATCAACTCGACGCTTTTCTTTGTATCTATTGCAAGATTCTTCGTTCCGAGCATTGATTGTTGATATCGTTGTTTTCGTCCGAGAAATCCAAGGAGCTTGTTTCGGTTTGCTCGACTTAGGGGAAGAGTGAAGTCTGTTATCGACATGAGCGTAAGTAGCACTCTGATTCACTCCAGCCTTTCGTCTCGTATCTTCCCAACTGTCTTATTCACCCATCAGCAATAAGAGTCACAGGAACCGGGTGGTGGATGCCTGTTCTCGCTAACGATACCCAATCGACCAGTACGGAGGATACAACAGTCAAGGCGGCTACGGCCAAGCCAATTCGTATGGACAGACCAACCAGTACGAGACACAAGGAGGTCAGCCGTATGCGAATCAAGGTGTAGCTCAAAATGGATATGGAGCAGCGACACAGGGTGGATATAGCGGACGAATGCAGCAAGGTGGATATGGTACTTCAGCCGATGAGCAACAAGGCCGGGCGTATGGAGGCCATGGTAAGCGTTGTTGCGGATGCCAGATTATCAAGTTTTCTGTGTTAACGTACCGTTGTCTAGCCGGTGGCAATGATGTCGAAATGGGTCCGTATAACGGTCAGGCCGGTGGATACGGCCAGCAAACGGCGCGGGACCCAAATGCAATTCTCAACTCGTGTCGAGACATTGATCGCGGTATCGACACCATCCAGCGGAACCTGGAGAGCATTCGTCTTCTCCAACAACGGTCTCTTGACGATCCAGACGCCAGCCTAGACACACCCATCAACAAGGAGCTCGAGGCTCTTGATTCAGAGAGCAAGGCCCTCCTCGAGAATCTGAAGAATCGCATCAAGGCCATCAAACAACAGCGGGAGTCTGGAGAGCCAAGGAATGCCCCACAGGTCGGCAAGGTTGACCGGAAGATGAAGGCTACGATCAATGAGTATCAGCGACTCGAGAGCGACTATCGTAAGAAGATGCAGGAACAAATGGAGAGAAAGCTTCGCATAGTCTCACCCGACCTCACTGCCGAGGAAGTCCGGGTGGCATGTGAGAACCCGAGCGCGAACCAGCAGATATTCCGCCAAGCGGTATGTATCAGTCGTCACGATCGCTCCGACATTACTGACAGAGACACAGCTCCTACAGTCGAACCGCCGGGACCAGTCCCAATCGGTGTTACACCTTGTTGAAGGAAGACATGAGTCCGTCCAGAGAGTTGAAAAGACTCTTATCGAATTGGCACGACTATTCCAAGAGTTGGACGAGGCGGTTGTCCAACAAGAGCCCGCTGTCACCCAGATTGAGCAGAGAGGCGAAGAAGTGACGGATAACACGGCAAAAGCCAACACCGAGATAGATGGAGCCATCGTCAAGGCCAGGTCGCGCAACAGGAAGAAGTGGTGGTGCTTGCTTATTTGTCGTACGTGCAGCCCTCAACCCTCTCTTCTTCATTCTCGTTACTAAGCAGTCCCTTCTAGTAATCATCCTCATTATCATCGTCGTCGTCGTCGTGGTCGCCGTCGTGGTCACAAACAACAACAAGCCGAAAGTCTGAACCTCTCAGGGCTGCCTCAAGTGAGCTTCTCGTGGAGGTTGTGAAGCCACAAGCCCTTCCTCTCATCGCGGACGTGATTGTTCTCTCTGTTGTATTTCCTGTCTATACCGAAACTTCACCGCGGCGTTTTTGTTTTCTGTATAATTTTTTCAAGACGGAACCAATATGGCTGGTCTTGAAAGATGCTGGATACCGAGCCACAACGGCATTCTTGTTGGGCTGAGTGGCTGTTTGGGCTGATGGCGACTCTCGCCGCCCACGTACGTACGAGAAATATCCTCGATACTCTGCATCGTTTCGTTCCCTTGTTTTCTGTTCAAGGTTGCTGTTACGGGTCGTTACTTGTGGTGTTCGTTACATAGATACTTTAATACAGATTGTTGAACAATGGAGGCAAGGCCATTTACGCATCCTTACATAAGTCGTCTGCAAGGGGTCAGCGGCGGAGATTACATTCCAACCGTGTCATATGATGAATGCATAATGCCTAGATACCCATGCAATGTACGCAAAGCATTTACCTTGACAAGGGTGTCGCAATCACCCAGCCGTATAATTCGCCATAGCCAACATCGCCCCGGCCTCGCCCATATCGGCCAAACTCCGCTTGTCCACCGCCTCCTCCTCCTCGCTCGTCGAAAACGACACGATGCCATTATAGAACAGATACCCGACGAAAGCAGAGAACCCCGCGCCGACCGCCAGAACCTGGGAGAACAGCTCTCTCCGCCTCGCCGCCGCCACGGCCCGAACCTGCTTCTTCTCCTCTTCGGTCAAGTTGCTCTCCCGGGCGGCGCGCGAGAGCCGGTTCGAAGCGCGCAGCTGGTCGACGAGCGGGACGGAATCCAGCACGTTCTCCAGCACCAGACTCCCGATGGTCCAGAGGCCGCCTCTCTCCGGCGCCTTCCAGGGCAGCAGGCCCCTCTCGCGCGCCAGCCGGTGTCTTTCCGCGTCTGTCTTGTTTAGTAGTCCCGCCGAAGCGATGCCCGCCCCCAGCGCCTGCTCCACGCTCACCGACCCCCCGAAAAATGCGCCGACCAGGTTATGCACGTAGCCGCCCAACCTCCCGAAATCCGTCCGCATGATCTCCGCCAGCCACGGCTGCGGCAGGTCCGGGTACAGCGCCAGCGCCAGGTAGCCGACGGCCAGGCAATCGAGACTGCTGGGCCGGTCGCCGCCGAAGAAGAACTTCTTCTTGCCCAGCAGCTCCTGCAGCGGCTGCAGGAAGGTCCGCGTCAGGGTGTGCAAGTGGATGTTGTTTCTGCGCTGCGGCGAGGAGAGGAGTGACGTGACGGTTTCTCGGGGCCGGCGGAGGAGCGAAGCGGGGATGGAGTCGGAGCCGGGCGTGTGGTCTGCGTTCCGCTTTGATGCGGGATCGGGCGTGTCGAGGTCGAGGGAGGAGAGGCCGAGGTGGGTGGTGCGTGCCCGGGCGGCCGCTCGACGGTCCGGCGGCGTGAGCCATTGGCCGGGCCAGGGGAGGATGGGAGCGTAGGCCGGGCGGGTGGCGGAGGCGTAGTTTTCGCTCGAGACGTAGAGGGAGAGGTCGAGGAGTGGCTGACCGTGCGCTTCGACGAAGGAGGAGAAGCTACGGGCGCGCAAGTGGTGAGTGAGTAAGGATCAGTCGCTGGCGACAAAAGTAAAAACCCCTTACGCGATGCAGTCAGCCTGCTCCTGCAGCCCGAGCTCGCCGTCTAAATCCCAGTGCCCGTAAGAGGATTGCCGGATGTAGTGCAAGATGTTGCGGAAGCCACCGATCCAGGTCGCGCCGTCACGGAGGGCCGGTAGCTCCTCTGACCAATTTTATCAGCGATAAAGCTCGCATGTTGTGTTTTCGGATCTGGTGAGCGGAAAACGGCGCATGGTTGGAGGCATACCTACTCGTGGGACTGAGGGCGGGGTCGCTGCTGGCAACAAGCACCCATTGCCCTTTCGGAACCGCTTGGGTGAAGTATGCGATTGCCGCGAGGCATCGGGCGTCGATGGAGGGCAGCGAGAAGGCCGGGCCCCAGACGTGGAGCTCCAATACCATCCTCCAGGCGGTTTCGTGAGGTGATTGACTCCCTACCGTGTGGGATGACTGCTTTGCTCGATGAGGATTTGAACTAGCTCTCAACGTTTGACGTGAGGTCAATCTGTAGGCCGAATTATGGAGTGGCGCGTCGCATGGAGCCGCAATGCACGTCCCGGTGTGATGGGTCGGGGAAAGCAGCCAGGCGCCTGCAATAATATGTCCGCATATCAATGGCATATGTATCACAGACACACTACTACATCGTATGCTTCAATCATAGTGATGGTTCTACTTTGATGCAAGTTTTGCAATCGTCAACAGTTCATTGCTTGCTATCATGCTCGAGCGTGCTAATATACATTACAAAATCGGATTGACCCTGGACCCGTAATCCTAGCTTGTGCGTCCCACGCAAAGAGAGATCAGAAGCCCCAGTGCGCCGACTGCTGCCTGCTAATCTGAGTCGCTCCGAGCAATCGTCCAACCATAGCTAGAAGTACATGGGGTATTAAGCATGATAGAAAACCGTGTGACAGAAAAAGCGAAGCGGAATGCATGGAGGGACGCAAGGGTACCGATGCTGGGCGCCAACTACAGTAGCGTGTGGGTGAGTTGACCGAGCCAGCAGTCCGCGAGAGAAGAGCCGATATGGTCTGATGTTTTTTGGCTGAAAGTGAAAAAGGCTTGATGTGGTCCGATGGTGTGAGAAGGTTGGGGGTGAGTCGATGTCGGCCGTGTTGTTGCCGGCTGTGACGGGGCCATTGTTCGCTGTGCTCAGAAGTGCTTGGCTGGTATGGTGCAAAGGCTGCAAGGGGTCCCGAATGATTGACCGGACGAAGAACGTTGCACGTCAGGTCCACGCTCCGACCGTCACGATTTGGTGTAACCTTGCAATCTGGATGGTGTAGCGAATCCCAGCGAAAAAGCACATGGTGCACGAACCCCAGACTCGGGGATACGGGGAAGAATGGATTGAGGATTCGCAGCTTTAGCTTTCTGATCGATCATATTTCCCGGCCGAGTCGACCGGGAAGAGTCGCCGTGATCAGGAGGGTAACTTGGGAGTACCACGACAGCGGGTGCTTATTTCGGCACAGGAGGAAGAGGTCGATTGGGTGGCGGACCTGGACAAGGAGGGTACTGAGGTTGTGTTGGTCCACTGTATTGAGCTGGCATCTTGATGGAAGATTGGAACGGTTGGAGTGGTTGTCTGTATCAATGACTGGTTGTGGATGGGCGAATTGGTTATGAGGATGTTGATGTTTCGTTCGAGGAGTAAAGGTAAAAGGTACGGTAGCGTTCAGAGTAGATGTTTGAAGTGACGGTCAATTACAATCTTGTATGCCTGGTAGTGAGTAAGGTAGATGAGGGGAACAATGAGGAGAGAAGAGAAGAGGAAGAGGAACTCGGGGGGTATTTATTCAGTGAAGGGTTGGGTTTGGCAGCTTATCATGACGCAGGACTCGGATATAAATTTCTTAACCGTTGCATGACCACATTTAATATTAATCTTTATTATAGCCGTGATTACGAGCTTGATATTGCTTACCTTACCTACCTAGCTTGATGAGGTTTTGCTCGTACCTGTATCACCATCATTAAGATTGATTCACATTCGCCGTCTCACCAGCCGTCCTCTCTACCCGACACCGACACCGACACCGACACCGACACCGACACCGACACCGACACCGACACCGACAGATTCTTAAGGTAGTGAAGGAAGACCGGAAAGTTTTTCTGCCTATAGGTACAATTGCCTCAGGTAAGGTCAGGTACCACGCCATCTGATGATGCTATTCACGGCGCCAACAGCGGAACCAGAGTGGTGGGTGTGGCAGAGCTTGAGAGCTAAAGACCAGGATTACCGTGGTAGCCTATCAGCTAACTTTACTACCTTAAGGTAAGTAACCCAAGCTCACGATACGAAGTTACACCGAAGAAGGAAGGTTTGACGGGAGCACACGTTTCAGTTTCACTAACGTCAACCAAGGTATGGTAATTATTGAAGCGGTGAGCTGATCCCAAATCCTTAAGGGGAATGTTGAGGTAATCACATCGCAGAGAGGCCAGGTGATGTCCCAGTATCTCCGGCAGTAAGGTAAGGTAGGTAATCTCTCGATTGTAATGGGAATGATAATAAAATTAATGTCAATACCGATATCGATGAGATGCGTCAATTAGATTGAAGAAAAGAATCGAAAATTGCAGTCTACAAGGCTGAGGGTGTGTGACTATATCTCTACTAGGTAGTCGAACAATAACCCTATCTGGTATCACCTCGACACCGAGAGCTCCAAGGCCAATCTCTGACTTCGTTTCAGCAGGGTGTCACTGTGTAACGCTGCGCGCGGCGACCTGGCGGTCAACCCCTTGTTGTCTCCCTTCACCCCGGAGAATCCTCCATGCTTTCAGTTGCGTGTGCAGTCCCTAGCGAGAAACTAACCTAAGTCCGGTAAAGTGTCACCCACATTTACCGGACACTTGGGATGAGATGGAACTGACGACGCATCAGCAGGGTTCATGGATATTGCAAATGAGCGTTTGTGTCAGTGATTGATGTCCGGAGACAAATAAAATGTGGTGGCTTCAGGTACGAAGCATGACCATGAGGAAGAAAAGTGGCGTGATCTCTCAGGTACAATTACGAAGCGTATTGACGTTAATATTGATCAGCTGGACAAGGTTGTCTCGGACTTTTCCAAGCCGGCACTTGGCTAAGGTACTTCCACTAATCCCTGTTGGCACTTTGCGCAGGGGCATTCCAGAACAATATGACTTGAATCTAGTCTCGAAAGGGCTTTTCCATCAACCACGTCAGTGACTTACCTTAAGTAAGGTCATCCGTAAACGTGCCGTCCCTGACTAAGGGATTCGGACTTGAGGTAAGATACTCGTACGACGAGCGATGATGAGCTTCGGTACTAGGATCATTGGCTCGAAGAGGTGGCGCTTATCATTGCGGTGGGCAGCGTTTGGGGCCTACTAGTGCTAAGCGAAATTGGACCACCACACTTTTAGTGTTTCTTGGCAGACCCCTTCAGCTTAACTTTTCAAAGCTTGGCAGACCCCATTGACTTTAGTCAGCATTTAAGATTGAATTTATTCAAATTGATATGAGTTGATTTAAATCTGACTGATTTGGTTAGGCCCATTAGGATTAGTGGTTAGATGGTTAGGTTAGTTAGATTAAGGTTAGAAATATAGTATATATATGTGTCTATTCAATTCTATTCAATCTAGATTGAATAACTTGTTCAATCTGATTTAAATCAATTTAATCTATAAATCTGACCAATCAGATGCATAGACCCCATTGGCTATGAAATTTCATCTTGCATAGACCCTACGCCACGTAGACCCCAGACCCCATGGGCTATAACATCTTATCATTGGACAGTCATCGAGTCGGAACGGAGAAGGTACCAAGCTAGGGCAACGTCAAGAACAGTAACGGCCCTCGTCTCCGATTCCCTGACGTCAAGCCCCATGTGCCACACGGAAAGAAAAAGAAATTTGACCTTGTGACCACTACTCGGAACCTAAATTGACAGGCCTGGAGAGGCTAGGGCAGGACAGGTAAGGTGAGCAAGAATTGTGTTTCAGCTTTGGCTTGCGTAAGGTATGAGCCGACAGATGCTGAGGAAAAGATGGATATGCATATCGGGAAAAGGGGGAAAAGGAGAAAAGGAGAAAGGAAGGAAAGGAGGAAAGGAGAGAAGCCACCTCACACCGCTCTGCTCATGTCGGGTTGGACATAACCCGTCGATCTAACATCAAACTCCAAGTTCGACTCGACGGCTACTCCATTTACCCCTTCCCGGCCGTACCGTAAGGTAAGGGATTTATTATTGTTCCTGCTGATCCTTCTCCGTGAAATGAGGGTGACGTACACCCTGACCCCGGTACACCTCAGTACAGCATGGGGTTAGGGTTTAGAGTTTCAGGGCGACCACGTGGGAAATTGAGCTAGTACCTGATGTACTCGTACACAGAAAGAGGCAGTGGAAAGGCGATCATTGGCCTCCTAACCTGATTGTCGGTAAATGATCTTTGATAAGGTAATCTAATTACATCTATTAATAAAATGTACGAGAAGATGCATAGTCCCCTCACGTGGTCGCTGATGAAGTGGATTGATGTCGATGACGATGGCTCCGTGACGAATCACACCGTTGCAAAGCATCCCGCGGCAGTCCCGCTGTGCTGGGCCGGAGGGCCGGGATGATTGCAAAATCCCGAGATTGCCATCCTGAAATCTTCCGGAGACGCCAAGCTGAGCCTGTTTCCAACGAAGATCCCGTTTCATAAATCGGTGTCGCAGCTGTAGCTATGGCCCGTGCGGGTGCAACCATGGCTCGACAACACCGCGATGATCGGCCAACGTTTCCAAGATTCCAAGGTTTGGCCAGGACTCGTTCGGTCAAGTGACGCGCTTTCAGTCAGCCTCATCGCGGTCGACTTGGGTAGAGGCAATCCATCCCTCCATCATCGCTTGCCCCGCCCCGGCTGCGGCCTGTTTCCCTCTTCCCGTCCCCTTGCGCTTGACCACAAGGCACAAGATCCGCCCGTAGATGCTGAATCCCTCGTAGGAAGTGTTGAGCGCCATCTTCTTCTTATCATCCTCGACCTCATCGCTCTGACCCACCGTGCGACCAGCTTCGCCGTCCCGTTTCTTTCGCTTCGAGGGAGGCGTCTGTTGCGTCGGACCGTCGTCGTCATCCACGGCACCGTCAGAGACGAAGAGACCGTCTGAACTTCGTCGCCGCCGCTTATCCCTCCTTCGACGGCCCATCTCATCCGCCGTCGCATCCTCGGCGGTTGGAATATCTGCCAAATCCAGCTTTCCCTCGAACTCATCGCTCTCCTCTCTCACGACGACCGGCGCCGTATCGTCTTGAACCTCAATCGGAATATCGCTAGTCCCAGTCATCTTATCCGCATTACTCTTCAGCCTGTGCCCCTTCTCCTCGAACGTCTTCTGCTTCGTCAGCAGCGAGTGCCGTGTGCTGAGCTCCGTCAAGAATATCGACACCTCAAAGTCCTCTGCATCCCATCAGCTGGTCCTGCTCTCTACCACGGGGATAAATCCCGCCCACCTTCGATGACCACATCCTTGACTCCCTTGTTCTTCTTCCCCTTGCCCTTGCTCCTCTCCTTCTCTTCCCTCAATTTCGGCAACACCAAAGGCCGGACGCTCTCGATCACTCGCGGTAAGACGGGATCTCGGGAGTTGAGTAGCCATCTCTGCGCGTCCGCGGGATTGTCGAGGTAGATGCGACATTCGAGGACGGAGTATTTGCTGATGCGGAGGTAGCGTCGGATCGGTGCCATTTGGTCTTCTTGAACAAAAGATGCAAGTGCTTGTCATCTTCGATCTTCGGAAGATGCCGTGTCGGAGACAAGACTAGCATCTGCATCCCCTGAGGTAAGGTATAAGGTACTCTGGAAAAGTCACAACCGTTACCACAAATACATGTAGGTAGACTCTAAGACATGATAATCAAGTTCATTATACACTCGATGTAGTACATAAAGCCTCGAGCATGCCATACGAGCAGCAAAACTCCATCCAAACCCATCCCTCTCCGGATTATACGAGCAGCAACAACCCATCCAAACCTAATTCTTCCGGATTATACCTCCCTCGAATGAGTCTCACTCGTACAGCCACAAATCCAAGCTAAGCAGCCTGCTCAATCACCGACGAAGCGCTGCTCGCTCCACTCTTGCCCAAGCTTCTATCCCACCCAACCGACATCCCTTTGCGCCTCCGCCCGGGTGCCCTGACGACACTCTTCCTTGCAGACTGGACACCGGCACCGTTCATCGGCCCCAGAGAAGGACTGCCCTTTGTGCTTTGCGCGCCGGTGCCCATGCCTTGGAGCGCTCTCGTCGTGAAAACGGCTAGGAGGATGTCAGTACATTCATGACGATGCTCGATCGACATGTAGCTCAAGCTCACCAGACTGCTTGAGTTGACCGATCCGCAACTGCAAAGGTGGCGTCGGCAGGGTCGAGCCGACACCTGGTGGAAGGGGAAGCATTATTTCGCGCGTGGCAACATCTTCATCCTGTGGACGGTGCAAGATGAGAGCGTTGGATGGGCTAGCACCTTGGGATAGGGGTGTTTAGTCAGTGTTTGTTCGGTGTCAAATTGTCAGGGTAGAAAGAAGTCTCTTACTGCTTCCCAAATCCACTCTGATCCGGGTGTTCAAGGCCAGTGACGTCGTGCTCGTCTCCCCAAACGGGAATCGCGGCTCCCCCTTCATCCGTTTCTCCCTCGGATCTGGCGCGTTCTCGAGGATTTGCCCGTGCTTCTGAACGTCAAAGTCTTTGATCTCTGGTGGCATCAAATCGCCAGCTCCAATTCTCAACATTTTGTTCTCGTGAGGGTGAGACTCCTCCTTCACGAGCTGGAAGCCAATCTCGTCAGGAGCCAGACGTCGCGATGGCCTTTTATCGGTCGGATCAAGTGAACGGTAATCCACAGCGTGTGCCGAGCGTTTCGGCCCTGAAGCGGTTTCTGCCTCTGTCGTCGCTTTGCGTTTCCCACCAATCGCTTGTGGCGTGTATTCATCGCGTAGGCGTTTCGTAGCAGGAGCCGTTTCGAGTTCCGTAATCGCTTTGCGTTTTCCAGTTGTTGTCTGTGAGATTTGAGCGGAGTGAGAAGATGTCGGCCATTTCTCCATGGAGAAGTAGTTCTGAATCTTGGAAATCTCTGGCAGCCAGGTACTGAAAGACCAGATCTTGCGATGATCCAGTCTGCGATCGCGAACGTCTTTGTTGTTCTCCGTCAAGATCCGGTCGGTTACCAGGCTCTTTGTCTCGTCCGTACCGACCGAGACCTTCATGCTATTCAACGAGTTGGCAAGCCCTCCATCGCACGGGAACTGTTTCCCTGCCGTCTGAGTCGGGGATCCTCCAGCCACATCTTCCAGAAACGTCTTCAAAGTTTCCTTGTCGCGGTTCCTGTCTTCTTCACTGCAATTCGATGGGTCGCCATTCTCGACCGAGTGGATGAGGTCGAGTAGTTCAACATGCAGCGTTTGTAATAGACCAAGAGTATCGTCATCTAGCCGAGAAAGACTCTCAACCGAGCAGTTTTCAAGGCGGACAAGCTGGGTCTCGTCCAGGGGGTTCATATCGCCGTCCGCTACATTCTGTAGCAATTGGCCACCGGCCTTGGCCAACTGCTGAAGAATTATTATTTGAGTGGCTGTAGGGACATCCCGCGAATTTCTTGCATCGCCATGAATCAGTCCTTGTGTCATAGCCTCGATGAACACTTGCGCTTCGGGGCTACTGGGCGCTTGCGCGTCCTCGATGCCCTTGGAGAGAAGATCGTAGCTGACACGCACAAGGATACCAAATGCCACTTGGGCCAATCGAGCGATACGTCTTTCGCGCCTGTGCGCGACTATACTCTGTTTCTGCGTAGGTTTGTAAAACACGAGAGGCTTGGTCGGCAATTGACCGTCGGAATCGCGAAGGCCGAGCCGATGTTGCGTTCGCTCGTCGTTGATCCACGTCACCAGTTGACTTTGGCCATGCTGGAACTTGATGTTCCTTTTCGTCCACGCAAACCTGTCGGGCTCAGCAGGCCGCTCGCTCTCTGGCAATGCTTGACACATTCGAGGTTCTTCGGCCTTTACGGTCGGCGGTTGCGGCAAGCTGACAATGCGGTGCAACGAACCTGCCTCAAAGGTCTGCTCCTCATTTCCTCCAATCGCACGAAGGGCAAGCTGAAGAGCGGCCCGCCTCCGACCACGTTTCAAGGCTCGCTCTTCATAAGTGTTCTCCTTGAGATCCTCGTTGACCAAGCTAGGGTTCTTTAACGTCTGAAAATAAGCCAAGCGCTCGACTTCGCGAAGGCGTTTGCCAGCCTTGTCGTTGGTCCGGAACGCCCTGACAAACTGGGCATGATCGGGCTTGCGGTCGATGGTGAAGGGAGGATGGTCCTCTTTTCGCAATGCATGTCGCGCGACCTCCATGCCAGCCGGGTCTTGTTTAGGCAGTCGCGTGCTATAGCGGGTGAGTTGCCTCGAATCAACCAGCTCGGCGATTGGATTATCCAATCGAATCATGCGAGCTTTGTGCACTCGAAGCATATCACGGACCTGACGGAACAGTGAGCTGTCGCATGGGATCTTCTCGTCCGATAATGTGCATAGGAGAGACTCGATTTCCCAATAATGCTTGCGGTACTTTTCGGAAAGGGAAAAATCTTCATCAGATAGAAAGTTCCTGGCTTGCATGAGCCGCTCATCGACCGTTGGTGGAGGTTGTACATAGTGTTCCTTTTGTTCGGTGTGCTCGGCGAGATTGGTGGCTGTAAGTGGTGCCGGCGGCGCCGACACGTTGCTGTGACTCCCATTGCCTTTGATTATAGACTGTACAGCCGAGTTTTTTAGTGCCAGGGCAAATCTGTGAAGCAGGCATTAGTTCAGCTATCACTACCGACCAAGGCTCAGAAAAACTTGCGCTCCTAGATCGTCACCAGAGTTATTGGTAGGCTGCTGTCGGGGCAGATATGCGATATTGTATTGAGGATCCATCTCTTTCGCTTCGGCGCATTCCACTTTCGCTTCTTGCCTCGGCGACTCGATATCTAGATGAGGCGATTATCCTGACATTCGAGATGTCGTTGAAAAACTCCTAGACTTACGTCTTGAAGGTATCTTGTGAGGAAGGGTACGAGAGCCGTCGATTGTTCGATCAAACAAAGAGCCCTAAAGAAGGCTGACGAATGCGGCCAACATGAATGCACCCACCAAGATCGTCCGCAACCGGCTTCCAACACATGGGCATTATTGCAGCACGGTACGATCATTTGAAGTACAGCGACGGTGGAACATTGAGGTCGTGAGCGCCGCATACGATCATTGGAAGACATTGCCAAGGTGCGCGAGCAGTTTGGAGTAGTCTCGGAACCCGCAGTCACCAAAAGAAGCTGAGATGGTGACCGGTGGGCCTCCTCTTGGGTCAGAGTTCAAGTTCTCTGCTGTTCTTGTCCGATTACCGAAAACGGTCTACATTCAGCACCACAAGTCGATCAACAAAGCCGAGTATATAGCACATGGAACGCACAAACAATATAAATATGAGCGTTTTCAAACGATTCACCCGTAACAATACTGTCGCTGAACTGACCAAGCGAATATCGACTAGGTCATGGCTCGCACGCGTACTCAAACTGGAGTCATTGAGAAGAAGAGGTATGGTCATGGCATCATACGCCTGATTGGAGCGAGTTTTCCCTCGTCGGCGGGATCAAGACGGAGGTCGAAGGGTGGGAGAAGTGCGGGATCTGGAAAAAGCAAGAGTAAAGACGGAAATGGAGAAAGGCGAAAGCGAAGCAATGGGACACGTAGAGAACAACCGGGATCTGATGTTACAGCTCGCGACCATTGGTGGCCTTCCGTGGTGTTTGGGGAGAGAGAGGAAGAGGGATTGAGGTACATAGCCATGGAACGGTCTTTCCAGTACAAGATACTAACGCAGCTGTCACAGCGCGATCGAGAGAGCAGAGAGAACGGTGATCATGTGGGAAAAACTACTCGAGGGGCATCAGAGAAACCTGCCAGAGGCCGTTCCGCACGTGAAAACCCAGCTGGTGGCGGCACGTACTGAGCGAGATGCGCTGATGAGTGCCGGTCCCGCAGTTAATCGCAAAGTTTTGTGAGTAGACCGATGGACGACTTGACAGTTGCTAATCGAAGAAGATTGGCCAAAAAGCGAGACGCTGCCGTAAAAGAACGTATCAGTTCCTTGCTCAAGGGCCTGGAAACCTCGAAGAACGCAGAGGAGAAGACAAACATCCAAGGGGCCATCGATGCATATCGCTCGGGTCAAATCGGCTATTCGAAGCAGTACACCCTCATCTGGGCTGGCAAGGTAGTTGACGTCGCCGATACATATGCAGATTTTGCGGTCGGGAGAAACGAGCGTCTCGATCGCTATGAGAAGGAATATGGTCCTCACTGGCTCTGGTTCGAAAGTCCGCTGTGGGTTCATCCGGAAAGTCAAGCGAAAGCAATGAGGTGCGCAGTAGTGGACAGAATCGCAGCTCCCTCGGAATTTGGCCAATACTATATCAACATGGTTGGTCACTATCCCGCGAGCGCTCAGAATGTCATGATGGATTGGTCTGCAGGATGCCTCAAACAGGATACACGGCTGGAATGAAGTCAGACCCGGAGGCCCGTGGTGTCGCTTCAGGCCCACACGGTACCGTGGATTGCGGACCGGTCGGACCAAGGCTGACAATTCGTTCGCTCCTGGACTCCGGCGCAACTTACCCATCACTCTATGCTTCAGACTTCCGGAGTCTTGGAGTGTACCCCAAGTTCTACCCAGCTCAAAGTTTGGCGGATGTACTCACGGCCAACGGCAAGATCACGGAGCGTGTCTATGAAATGCATGTCCAGCTCGTTGACGACAACGGTCAGTCACTGGTCGATCCTCTGGACCCTGTGAACCCACAATACCCGGCATTTTTGGGAGGTCTCAGCCCGGTACTCGTCATCGGTATGGATGATTCGCCTCCGATAACAATGGACGGCATCGATGACGGAATCAGACTCTCCGGTGTCATGCCGTTCCTTGCCGCGTACGTGTCTTCTACCCCTAGCAGAAACATTATCATCATGGGAGAGAATCGGAACGACGTTCTCGGAGCACACAAGATCCCACCGAACCGTAGGTGGATGGTTGGACTACCCCAAGATCCGTTGGATAGGACCCAGTGGATTAATTATAGAGATCCGATGATTACTTTTTCGCACCGAAATGGTTTGATTATCGACCAAGACATTGGGCGAGGTGCTTCCAAGCTGACCGTCAACGTTGGCCGACCTTTGGAAACGTCTGCAACGTTTGATCCTCGGGGAGAATATTATAAGGAAGGAGCTGCCAGTAAGCCTGATGGAACCGCTGACCTGTTCACCGTCTTGTGAAAACACAACAGAAGTTGACCTATACAATGGTGGTGTCTCGCATGCATGGCAGTGGAGCACTTTCCGCAGCTCAGCGAGAAGAAGGGAAGCAAGGCGAGCGCAGTATCTCAAGGGGAGGAGGAAGCAAGAGGGTGGGTCAAGCAGGATGGAGGAGAGAGTAGTAGAGCAGCGGTACAGTGTCTTTTACAAAATGCTGCGTATGGAATGGCTTCGGAGATGGATACCCTCAAGGTGTACGTTCTCGATCGTCTTCTGGAGACCTTACTCGATCCAGCCTTGCCATGTCCCATCCCCAAACATTTTTCGTGAGTAGCGTGTTAAAGTAAGTCTTGTAGATCTTTAACAATCGGTATCTGGCAACGAGGTTTTAGACGATGTCGGTACTTATTGAACCCTACCCTACATATAATGAGTCCCTCCGCGCCGGCGATAAGAGCGATATCTCCACCTCCGAACCTGCCAGGTACAAAAAGGTGGGCAGGCAGCCTTCAGATTGCGTGTCACTGCCTACGGACTCGGTAGAGTTACTGTCTCGAGCGATATAAAACCGGCTCGTATCCTACTCTCACAATCTTGACAACTCAACAACCAACCACACCATGGCGTTCCTTCTAGACTTTCTCTACTCGCAACTGTTCGTGTCTTTGCCATATCCAAAAGGGGACTTCACCGGCAAGACAGTCATCGTCACCGGCTCCAACGTCGGACTCGGTTTCGAGGCAGCCCGTCACTTCACCCGCCTGAATGCCGAAAAGGTCATACTCGCGGTGAGGAGTCTGGAGAAAGGGGAGAGAGCCAAGCGGTCGATCGAGGAGACAACCGGGAGGAAGGCTGCGGTCGAGGTGTGGCAGCTCGACCTGAGCAGCTACGAGTCAGTCAAGCAGTTCGTCCGGAGAGCAGAAGGTCTGAAGAGATTGGACGTCGTGGTCGAAAACGCCGCCATCGCGACCCAAAAATATGTCATGGCCGAGGACAACGAGTCGACCATCACCGTCAACGTCGTCAGCACCTTCTTGCTCGGCTTGCTGATCTTACCGAAACTCCGCGAGACGGCGACGAAATTCAACAGCACCCCAAATCTGGTTATCGTGTCGTCGGAGGTCCACGCCTTTACCAGCTTTGCGGAAAAGTCTAGCCCGAACATTCTCGAGACACTCAACGGCAAGGAGACTGCCAACATGAATGATAGGTGGGACGTACGCGATTGTAGATCTCTCTCATGCTGATCATCTTCAGATATCAAGTTTCTAAACTCCTCGAAGTGTTCTTCGTCCGCGAACTCGCCGCCAGAACGGCCGCGAACTCGAAACCAGAAGTGATCATCAACTATCTCAACCCGGGCTTATGTCACTCCGAACTGGCCAGGGACGCCGGGTGGGGCTTGTACTTGATGAAGCTTGCACTCGCGAGGACGACGGAGTATGGGAGCCGAACACTAGTCAATGCTGCGGAGGCTGGAATGGAATCTCACGGACAGTATATGAGTGACTGCGGGGTGGCAAAGTGAGTTTGAGAATGGAAGACCTTGGCTACAAGGAACTGACTGAACCGAAAGGCCCTCCGACTTGGTACGCAGCGAAGAAGGGGCCAGAGTGCAGAAGAGAGTCTGGGACGAGCTGACGCGGAAGTTGGAGGAGATTCAACCAGGTATCTTGGAGAATGTTTGAACAATTTGTGATGTAGGCAATACAGATTTGCTTTCTCTTATGCCGCTCTACACAGATTGCCCCTTTTCGACTTTGCAATGCCTTGACTCCATGCTATGCTACCAATTTTTACCAAGCTTCTTCCCCTTCAACGCTCTCTATTTTCGTTTCCCCTCTCCCTACGACCATCCCCTCGCCACCACATCGCCCTACCACTCCTCCGAGCAGACGTACGCCGTCGTCGTCGTCTCCGGCACGGTCACGGTCGTCGTGAAACTAGCGCGCTGCATCGACCATGAGCCAAAGAACCAAGCGCAACCAAAGGGAAGAAAAGAAAAGCACGTACGGGGCCATGCCCGAAAAATCTGCTGGTAACGACCACGTCATCACAGCCGCCGCAGTCGACCGAGCTGGTGGACGTTACGGTGCTGAGGTATGTGGTGGATGTTGGGCCGATGTTGAACTGGGGACCACCCGTCGTGAGGGTCGTCGGGCATGCGGTGTCGGCGGTGCTGAAGCTGTCCGTCAGTCTGCTTCTCTCTACCGAGCTCGAACTGTATCAGGACTTGGAGAGGGCACTGACGCGTAAGCTGCCAGACTCAGTGCAGAAGCGACGAGAGCGATGACCTTCATGGTTGCTGGTAGGTATCTGACGTTTAGAGCAATGTGCTACGTGCTGGATCGAAGTGGTCAGGTAGGGCAAAGGAATCGTAGACGACAAGCTCTGGCTTTGAGATGCAGGACCCATCGGACCTTTTATACCCACCTGAAGCTTATTCTCCGACGATTCATCTCAGCTGAAGAGTTACGTTACACAGACCGCGAACAAGGCGAAAAGTCATCAATGTCTCGCTCGTCGCCCACCGGCCGGCCGTAACCGTGTGACTAATTCTTCCATCTCACATTGTAATCATGAATGGCACCTTACCTACCCTGAGCAAGGCACAGCATATCATGAGATCCATCCTTCACCAGCAACGAAGCTGAACACAATTTTTGAGGGATCCGCACAGCCACTTGGGTCGTCGAGCGTATGTAAGCTTACATACGATGTATAGCAGCTCGGGAAGACTGCTAGAAATGCCCGATTTACCTTGCCACGACCGCACGGAAAACGCGAACGGAGGCAGCCAGTTGGGTAATCGTATGGTACACCCTACATTTCCGTACTCAAGGTAGCTTTTCCAACCCGGGAGGAGAGCGAGTCATGCTGGGGTATATAGAGTACGTTGTACATCAGCATGTCAAGCAATAAACTCAAGTAATTAAGAGAGCCGAGTGCCGAATCACGATGGACGGACGGAGGAGGTGGTGGTTGGATCCAAGGCTGAGGTTATCGTACTCGGAGCTCGCTGCAGGAACGGAACCAATCGTTTGCGATCTGAGTAAGTGGTGTAGTAATAAAGCCGGACAGTAGCATTCAGTTCGTATTCCTCCTTCAGCCGATCCGAGACAGCGTCACACACGATATATCCATGCATCTAGGACTGTCAGAGTTATAGATGAGTATGTACAACAGAGTAAGCCCTATGTAGCCTCATGACGAGCCCTCAATCCAAAGCCACGTTCGAGTTCCTTCGACGGAAGCATATTGGATAGACTGGAAGACGTCGAGCAAGCCACGCGCTGAAGCACATTCCTTGATAGTCTCTGCTAACGTAATCTTCATAGCTGGACAGCAATGACAAACTTCCGATAGTATTGATTAGGTACAGTAATGCGGCACTTCCGACATGGAAACTAAACTACTCCGGAATGAGAAGTGCTGTCAAACACTCTGTGGGCCCATCAATCTCCTGCTTAGTCTCCTTCTTCTTCCCTCTTCACGTTCTCTAGCCACCGTGTCGCCTTCCTAGAGCATCAGCCGAGACGCTGTTTTGCTCGCTCGTCCAAGCGCTTTACGCGCCATCGTCATCATCACCGACACGGATGCTGCCTTCCTTTCCGAGTCCGTGAGACCAGAACCCATCCAGCGAAACTTGGCTGTAGGGATTCATTAGCGCGGCTAGTCAAAACGATCAAGGATGAGCCTACGTGGATGGCTGGCTGTCATGAGTGAAGAGGAGCCAGAAACCAAAGACTGGCTTGGCAAGAACGTCGAGGATGGCGTAACAGATGATCTCGGCGTTGACACTCAGGTTCCGAGAGCCATCCGCGATACCCCAAACGCTAGACAACGAGGTTAGTGAAAGGAAAGTGGACGGCGTGCGTTTCAATCTCACATTGGGTACATTGTCCAAAGGACGAGGGTGAAACCGGCAATGGCTTGGAAGAATTTGCCCGTCTTGGCGTCTTTGGCCATGGCCATGGCACGTCCGTGAACCGCAAGCTGATAGATGATGACAAGGAACGCGGCGCAACTCATGGCGTAGTAAGCCCACTTGACACGTTCTTCCGTTCCAAAGGCCGCGAAGAGACCGGTCAGGATCATGATGACATCAGCCACGACGGCGACGAGGATGTTGGCACCACTCAAACCGGCGAGGAAGGAAAGATCCAAGAGCAAAAGGGGGGTGGTGATACTCCAATCGACGTATCTGGCCCAGTAGACTGAACGTTCGATGGTCTGGTAAGTGTCCGGTACGTGCTTGTGGGATTCCTTGACCATGATTTCGACCGTGCTGACGCCATCACCGGTTGCCATGGCGAAGTAAGAGATGGTCGCGAAAGTGGTGATGAAGGCCGTGAGGATATGGAACAGGCGTTTTTGCTACATGAGATTTAGTGGCCGCTCAGTGAAAGTGAGAGGGCGTACTTACCACTGGGACACGGAAAGCCATTGCATAGAAGGCGAGAGAAGAGATGAACATCCCTACGAAGATGACCCTTGTTCGGTCAGCAGATGAAGCATTACGATGAAAGTTGGCGAGCCTTTACCATAGAGTCCTGTGGCCAGCAGCACCGGCCTTTTGCACGATCGGGGAGCTAGTTGGCATGGCGGTTGGGACTGGAGCCACCGAGCTCGACGAAGTCAAGGTTGGGAGGGGGATGAGCAGGCTGCTCGTCCTCAAGATAGCTTCAACGGGATCGATCATCTTGAAAGTCCACTTGACAAAGGACGAAACTGTTGTGAAGGATGATGGATGTGATGAGAGTTGATATGGAGGTGGATGAAGTGAAGGAGGAAGGAGAGAACAGGCAGAAGTCGACAGGTACGAAGTACGAGGCGGAGCTCTCTCTTCTCTTACCTAATCAACGCTTGCGGGGTTCACGATTGGTACCGTAACTTACGTGACGAATACCTTACAGTCGTCATCCAACCACGAGCCGCCTGCCTTGAATTTCCCAAGGGCCAAGTATCTTTACATACAAGCTTGGCTGTGCAAATACTTCTACGAGTCCCAGAACTTACCAGTAGAATATAATCGTGCCAGGCGTGATGCAGTTACTCATAGATGCTCCATCATAATATATTCTTTTTAAAGAGCATGAACTCTTTCTTCCGTGATGACTTTGACCGGCGGCGAGAATCGTAAACAAAAGTCCATAAGTACCGTAGGTAAGGTACGGTAAGGTAGAGCCCTTGCAGTTTCGATCGCGGCTTTGGTCTAAGAAAGAGTGCAATCGAAGTACATCTGATCACCATCTGACCAATCACAGCTGCACATTTGTCTCGATTATCAGGGTCGAGGAAGCTTCCCCTCTTTCATCATAAGTATTGTACGGTAAAATACCTTTTTAAAACGGTAATAAATCCGAATCTTACCATGTGAAACCCCTCACGAGGTCATTTCATGCAGGGCCTAGCTTTAGAAGATTGGGATTGGCTGGAACGGCCCGCTTGATCTCCTCGAATCAGAGCCATTCAGGTTCTCGTGCACCCGTCATACACTCATCCAGGTAAGAATAGCCCTAAAGCATTGCCCGGTCGTATCACTGTAGCATAGCCTGTGGATATACTTGGGTTGTTATGCTTCGATTGTGGGATAGACTGGCAACGGACATCTATAGCCATGACCAAGCGACGTCTACCTTATAAATCTCAGCTCAAGCCCATTTCCCCAGCAAAGCCATCAAACCCGCGCCCAAACACATCATCGCGAAAGCGCCGAGGACCACTTTGATCCGAGCTCGACGCATCACTTCGCTGAACATGAACTCGTGCGCCATCAGCTCCACCAGCCCGGTGTAGATCAAGATCCCGGCGCTGATGGAATCAAACACCCCGTTGACGATGAGCGCCGTCTGCGATCCGGGGAGGTAGGTCCGTCTGACGCCTAAGCCGACGGCCAGGGCGATCGGGGTGGAAAGACCGTAAGCCACGGCCATGATATAAGGAGTCCATCTCTTCGACTTTGGCCACGGTGTCACCGCCAATCGGGACCCCAGCCCTAATCCTTCAAAGGTCTGATGGAAGACCAGCACGACGTACAAGGTGTTGAACTCGGCCCCGGCGACGGCGAGGGTCAAGCCGACGAAGATCGAATGGAAGACCACACCGAACTCGAGGATGAAGATGGCCGTCATCTGCGCCGCATAGTCCTCCACCCGGTGGCCTCGGGAATCCTCCGCATCAGGGTCGTCGTGCTCCCTGGAATGTCCCAAGTGATCATCGCCCGGTCTATGCACGCCCGTGATCGAAGCCTTGCGTGACATGACGCTGGGCTCGTGGTCGTGGTCGGGACCAGGCCCGAAAGTGGCGTATCGCATGGCCATGAGTTCGGTGAAGAAGAGGATGAAGATTGTCATCAACGCGATGCCTTCCACCCAGCTGTACTCAGTTATGGGGCCCGTGAGGCAAGGGTTGGTGAGGGCATTGTTTGCGGGTGCAAGAAGCTAAATCTGTCAGCGTATGTTGCTATCAGGAACTTGGAACTTACGTGTATAAACGCCGTAGCGATAATGACGCCCGAGCCAAAGTACTTTGCTATGAAAAACGCCCACGACGGAATCCCAACGCCTTTGTGTCGATGTGCATAGACGGGGAACGCAGCACCTGGAATCGTCAACGGCAGCACTCGTCTTTGCAGTCGACTTCATACCTAAGAGAGAGCCCGCCAGGATCACGAAGATTGCCGATATCCGAAGACCCATTCTCCCATCATAGTCATTACTTGTACCACACGCTGGAGTATCACTCGCAGCGGCTACCTGACGTACGATCAATGCCCCCATGCTTGCCATTATACAGCACAGCCAGGTGGTGATGTTCGTCGTGAAGCAGTCGGATGATTGCAGACTCGAGTGGTATCTGTGGATTGTAATCCGTGCTTTGTTCTGTCAAAACGTCCAACGTCCATGCATCCGGCAGCCATTGGCGATCGAGCCAGAGTGAGCGATATAATTGCAGCTGATGTTGCACACGGTATGGATGTCTTCTCATCAGCACAATAACAATTAGCAAGCACCCCCAGGGTGCGCATCATGGCGTTCCTCGGCAGACCTGAACTTCGGGTGTGCGCACCTTGGTGGTTAGGCAAAGGTAAAGGATAAGTTTCGCGCCTTCTTTGTTCCGCCGCTCCGCCATTTTTCCGTGCCGCTACCATCCTGACGCCCGAAACGTTAGACATTGATGATGTTGTCGTGAACCTCTTTCGCAGAGATTGGCGATGGTTCCACGGTTAAGAAAACGTACTGGAACGGTGGCAGTTTGATGTCTCCTTCGAGTTGTTGGTTTGCGTAAAGGTAGGCGATGGCCTCACGGTGTAGCAAACGTACTAAGATGGTGGCAGCTCCATGTCAACACCCAGGTGCGTTCGTACAGTGCTTTTCTCTTCAGCCCACTCATTGAACTCCTCGTCAAGAGTCGGCTTCTTCTGTAAGGTCCATGTCTCGCATACTCTTTTGGAATGATCTTGTACTAAACTTCCACCTGTCCCATTGCCGTCCTCGGCTGATTGAACGACTTCACCTCAAATTCCGGAACTGCGAAGAACAATGGAATATTTGGCAAGGGCCGTCCTGGACGCTCCGGAGAAGGGATAATCGAGGGTGTGATTGTCGGCGGATCCTTGGGCGAATGGGAGAGGATGGAGGAGGATGTTGTGTTCGTCGGCGGCGGAGACCCTTGGGCGAATGGGGGCGGGTGGTGGTTGTCTGCAGAGGAATCTCTGGGCGAATGGTGGTCTTCGGCGGTGGAATCTTCGGGCGAGTGGGAGAGGAAGGTGTGGACGGCGGTGGGATCCTTTGAGCGAATGGAGGAGGATGGTGACCGTCGGCGGCGAAATCCTTGGGTCAATGCGGGAAAAGGGTGGTCGTCGGCGGTGGAATCTTCGGGCGAGTGGCAGAGGAAGCCGTGGTCGGCGGTGGGATCCTTCGAGCGAATGGGGGAGGGGGAGGATGGTGATCCGTCGGCAGCGAAATCCTTGGGCGAATTGGAGAGCGGGTGTGGTCAGACTACGAACAGGCAAGATCTCTCTGATACAATCTCAAACCGTGTGCTTCTCTAAAGCTTGACTTGAGTCTCTGCTCCTTCTGCTCTGTCCTTTCGTCCCCTTGGCCCTCGTTCTCTCTACCAGTCCCCCCCCTAACTTAAGGTCTGTCTACGGAGCTGTTTGCCCTATGGCGAACAAGTCCCTTGCCCACCCTACTCGCAATGGAATTCTCAATCACTTCGAGGTGCTCGGTGTCATAGACCTTGATCAAGAAGCGACCATCACCAGAGTCTTCCGCCTCACATCACTTCGGACTCACCCATTGAATCGGTGATTCATCGCTGGTGTTGTTGCATTAACTGTGCAGATCCCTGATTCATAGCACTTTACCGAGTCAAATTTTCAACAACACGTGGGCTTATCTCTCTATTCACTTTGGCTGACCTCGCACATATATACTGCTCCTGACCCCCCGAAAACTTTTCCTTTTCTCTTTCCTCAACACCATGGCATCTTGACATTTGTCAACGCTGGGCGCCGCGCCCAGTGGTCGTTACTTTGTCTGTCGGCTTCCAAAACCTCGACTTCGGTCAATCCCTCGACTTCGGGCGGCGCGCCCACCTTCTTTCATCCAACAACCCCTCATACCGTACTTCGTCCCACGATATCACAACGATACAGCGACACACTGCGACAACTTCATCGATATCTTGGTGCATAGCACCCATACCCTCCGCAATGTCTTCCTCGGAAGGCGGCGCATTCAAGGCTACAGACAATCTGTCTGTAGCAAAACCATCCCTGACTTCGGTCAAACCCCGTGCTACAGACAATCTGTCTGTAGTAAAATTATCCTCGACTTCGGTCGAACCCCCGTGCTACAGACAATTTATCTGTAGCTCACATTACTTCTGAGGACGCGTCGATGACAGACTCGGACGGCGCTGTAGCAGTGACAGCGCTTTCAATATTCCGTCAACCTCGATGAAGGAGAGCTCATGTACGAAGACGTAATAACCGACGCAGAGATGAACGCGATGGTCGATGCCGTTGAGGAGGAGTTCTACTCCACACAAAAAACTGCGGAACCTGCGCAACCTGCGCAGTCCGGGCTCTATCCGGCCAGGTTCGTAGGCCGTCGTCCACTAGCATCTGTTGTGAAGAGCGCCAAAGCTCAGTTGAAGAAACGCAATGCTGCAGATGACGCAGCCTGGGCTCTGGAGCCGCCGGCGGCTATGAGGCACATGATGCCTTTGAAGAAGATTGGGCAGCTGAAGAATAGGCCAGACGTCCTGATCCAGTACCGCGCCAGAGGCCAGACCACCATTTTGGAGGCAAATTCTATGGTAAAGCCGAATAAGCCTGATCATACTCTTCGCCTTAATATCGATGCAGGCAGTCGAGGTCAACCGAACTCACCATCGGGTTGTCAGTATCGCTAGACCCAGCGGTCGCTCTTGACACCACCAAACTCCAGTTCCGGTACAAGACGGTCGTGCTTCGATTCTTGACTGGCAACTTTGACGGCAAGCACAGCATCACCAACATCGTGATAGTTGGGCTCAAGCAACCCTTCAACCTGGAGGACTTACCGTGATTACTCGGGCCATCAAGTTCGCAAGCGATTTCTGCAAGGCAGAAGGCTTCGAAGACATTGCCTCTCTGTCGACCAAATAATTTGCCGAGCTCTTTGAAATCATCAAAGCCCAGACTATCCAGTTGGGGGCAGATGTTGAGCTATCCCTTATGCTAAAGGGCGGCATAAAATCTATCGAGACCAACGTTCTTAGCCCTTTTCAGTATGCTGTCGAGACCGATCTGCCGCAATGGTTTCCCTATCGTCATTCGGGAAGCAAGAGGCCCATCTTCGATCTCAATATGGAAAATGTCACGCGTGTTGGGGAGGGCATATTTCAAGAGAAGGACGGGCTGAATTTGAAGCCCTTTGATCAAGTCGACGTTTTCGATGACGATGACCACTATGTCATCACCACTGCTGTTGGTGCCATACAAGAACATCAGCACCAGATTCTGCGCCAGCACGCTCTCGGTAACCAGTGGCACAAGATGTACATGGTCAAGCCGCTTGCCTTGGGCGGTAAAAAAAATTCAATGTTTCAATTATACATTGAAATCAACAAAAACTCGGAGGACACGAGGTGTCCCGTACCTGCAGAGGGTAGCAACTACCGAGACGAAATCGAGGGTCATGAGGACAAGCCGGGTCGAGAGTGGCAAGGTATAGTTGTCCAGCATACCCAAAAGGAGCTGGAGCGGAATGGCTGCCATTTCGATTTCGTCCTATATGCCGAGAAACCTCGAGGCGGTAAGCTGCCGAGGAAAGTCCATGCCAACTTTGCGGACATGGCCTCGAATCTGGCGGGTGGCTACTTGAGTGTCCGGCTGCACGTCACCAGCACCGATGTCGTCGCCACACGACCACTGTCGGCCCTCAAACAGCTTCGCCAAGGATCGGGACCTCTGCGGAACGCCATCATCGGGCGGGAATGATCGGCACAATTCCATCCGCCCATCTACCAGGAAGTGGATGCGAACGGAGTCAGGTTCCTGGACTCCTACGACAAACTCGCCGCCCGTTGGAAACTCAACTGAGGCCAGTACGACGCCATCAAGACTGCCCTGGACAACACCCTCAGTCTGATCCAAGACCCACCGGGTACGGGAAAGACGTGGGTCATTGCCGCGTTGATCTGGCTCTGCGTCATCGCAGGCAAGAAAGTCTTAGCCTGTGCCGTTAGCAACAAGGCAGTTGATGACATGAGGAAGTTGATGGCTGCGATGCCTCCTTGGTTTTATCCGCATCTCAAGAGATTCCCGGTCGTGCGTCTGCATCTACCAAGGAGCGAACGGCAACACGTCACTGAGTTGGGACTTCGAGCCCAGGCAACCAATATTGACCGAATAGGAGAAGAGCTCGATGCCGCGCAGTCATCCCATCTGGAAAACCTGGCCAAAGTTTACCGGGCGCAGTGCTTCAGGGAAGAGCATTGAGACATGCCCGAATACTCTCTCGCTCAAGCCATCGTCATGCTGGCACGGATCGACAAGTGAAAGTACGAGAATCGCGTTCACCCAGATGCCGTCTGCAAAGACTTCCGAAGAATCCTCGCCCTGTATCATACGGGCGAGACCTTCAACAAGCCAGACCAGGCACTATTTCGCGTCCAGTACAAGATCATGGTCCACCGCGTCTTTGACCATTGCCCCATAGTCGCTGCAACCTGCAACAACTCCGGAAATGCAGATCTGATGAGTGCTTACTGCCCGAATGTGAGGCTGCACAAACAGCAGAGATTGAAACAATCATACCAATCGGCAACAATCTCGACGCCAAGCAGGTCGTTCTGGTAGACGACCACAAGCAGCTTGCTCCGGTGGTGACCTCTATGGAGCAAAACGAATTCGTTTTTCAGCGACGCCTGTCATTGTTCGAACGACTTCTCCGGCTAGATTATCCCTACTCGCTGACCGAGCAATATCGGGCCACAACCGACATCATGGACTTCTATGCCAGGAACATCTACGATGGCAACTTGACCAAGGCAGTGGACTTGGGTGAACACTCAGCGTCGCATCTAGTACGCTGGTGGGCCGAGCGAGAGTACAAGATCAAGGACCACGAGGCAATCTTCATCGATGTGCCCAATGGAGTTGCAGAGGTAGAAGGAGTTAATAAGTCGATGCACAACATCATCAGGGGGCAATCTTCGTCGATTCGCGTACACGGAAGACATCCATTGACCATGGTCAAGCTGCACCTTCGCGATGGCCGACATCGGTAGTCAGTTCATCGCAGTCAACGAACAGACGAAAGCCAGTGGAAGCAAGTCGCGCAAACCGACGGCAAAGAAGCGCGACGCGAAGGGCACGAAGGAGAACAAAGTCAAAGGGGTCCACGTCCTTGACACCGGATTTGAAACGAACAGTGCCTTAATGGCAGGATATCTGAATCTACCCAATACCGACGCTCTCCGCGACTTTACGGACCATATGACCTTCAAGGCGATCTACGACCCCTGGGCGAAGGCACGCGATCAAGAATTCGGGCTTCCACAAATCACAAACAAACGCCAAACCATCCCAGCGGACCAGGGTCCAACAGACTCACTTACTACGAATGGCACACGACAGGGTCTACCAGATGGTGCCCATGGAGTTTAAGAGACAGAAGGAGCTAATAAGTTGATGCACAACATTGCCGAGGCTCTTGTCTCCTGGTTGACAACATAGATTAGATGGGCGGTTCATCTCTGCCCAAAATCAAGCCACAGGACTGCTATATAAAGCACAACGCACCAAGATTCTTGTCGAGCTCCAGAGGTACAAGGCGCAAGGCCTTAACCAGGTCAACATCCAAGATATCGAGACCGGCACCGAAATTTCCACGGTCGATTCCTTCCAAGGAAGTAAGCGAGACATCATCGTGACCAGTTTCGTCATCACCTCGGTCTATGCACTTGACAACCAAACTCCGAGCAAGTTCGCGATGGATGATCATTGTCTCTGTGTAGCCATGTCCCGTGCCCGATACGGCCTGATTCTGATCGGCAACGCCAGGCCCTTGATTACGCAAAGTTCGAAAGCGTAGCAAGAACGCTTCGGCTCCCAGAATCACACTGGTTGCAGAATATCATGCCAAGAGAGGTAGTCTGGGACGTGAAGAACTATAGAAGAGTTTGGGCGTGACAAACTACGATATGTTATAACCTTTCCCGCATTCCACCGCGAAAGCGGACTCGATCGGACCCTGACAGCAATGCCAGCCCACCTTCTCCGGGTCCTCATATTCCTCGTCCTGCTACCAATCCTTTCGATCCGAGCGGGCCTTACGCGGAATCTCCGTAACTCCACCATCACCAAGACCAGTATCCTCTTCTTGGCCGGGCGGGAGTCTTTGGGCTCGAATAACAACAAAGCTTCCAGCATCTAAAGCATATCAAATCAATCAAACTACTCTACGATATCATGGCTGAATCCCGTACATGGCTGACGTGCACTGAAATGCACCACATTATCGCATTAAACTCGACACATTTTAAATTATATAGACTTAACACGTAATCGATCAAATAGAATACGTCACTGATGATGTTGTAGACACTGTAGTGGCGGTGGTTGCTGGTTTTGTCGCGTCGATCTTGTCGCGTCCTGCGAAGCCCTAATTCACGATAATTTTCCAACCACCTCACTTTCAATAACACAGGAAATTGCCACTAGTCCGCTCACACGCACAAAATGATTTCTTCGAGGCGTTGAAATCCTTTCCTTCTTTCATCCAACAACACCTCACACCATACTCGATCCCATCATATTACAACGACACATTGCCACAACTTCTTCGATATCTTGGTGCACAGCACCCACTGCCCTTCGCAATGTCTTCCTCGGAAGGCGGCGCGCCGCGGGTGACAGACAATTTGTCTGCACCCTCAAACAACTCCTCGACTTCGGTCACTCCCTGGGTGACAGACAATTTGTCTGCACCCTCAAATCCATCTTCGACTCAGGCTACGGACAATATGTCTGCGCCTCAGAAATCTTCGACTTTAGTCGACACCCCGGCTACGGAAAGTTTGTCAGACACAGCTGACCTTATAGCACGAACAGGGGTGGCCACAACCAGGAGAGAGCTGCCGTTAGAGAAACTCCCGCTCCTGCAGAGAAGGAATCGTCGAGATAATCCAAATGTCAAGCGCGCGGCAGAGAAGCACGAAGACGATCGAGGAGGCAAGCGACATGAGTTGGACGACAAAGACACAGCTGATCTTACAGCACAAACACAGGTGACCACAATCAGGAGAGCGCTGCCATTAGAGGAACTCCCGCTTCTCCAGAGAAGGAATCGTCAAGCTAACCCTAACGTCAAGCGCGTGACAGAGAAACACGAAGACGATCAAGGAGGCAAGCGACAGTTGGACAACATCGAACGAGACTTCTTCACTTCCAACCGCGCGATGGTGCCTATGCTCACTGCCCAGCAAGGCCGTCATCATTTGGTAGGAGATCAGGTCCACTACCTCAACTACCACCGGGACTCTCGCCTGGGTCAACAATGCTGCCTCTACTACCGCCACCGGGACTCTCGCCTGGGTCGGTAACCACACCTCTACAACCGCCACCAGGACCCTTGACACATCTACAGCCGTCACCGGGACCCTCGACGCCTCTACTACCTGGAGCAACGGGAAATGCTCCTTCAGTCGCTAGTAGATGGGTCAATCCACCACAAATACGGTGGCAAGGCCGAAATGAAGTCTCAGACTCGCGGAAAGGTGCAGGTCTTGGAGGTTCAAATCAAGGAGGATCCGGTCGGGGATGAGGTCGAGGTTCATTAAGGACAAGGATGGGAGGAGATGAGATTGGAATGGGCGTTTAGAAATCATGTAATTTGGAAATCGAAATTGTTCAGACAAAATGTATTGATAATGCCATGACCGTGACCACCTACGTGCTTGTGATGATAAAAGGTCTTCGTGTCTGGTAGTCTAGAATCTCTTGTACAGTGTCTCGTACACGTACGAAGGCTGTTTACCAAATTCCAAAGGAGTAGCATAATAATAACTTATGTTCTTGGGGTGCCCCCAGAATTTAAGTAAGGGTAAGTAAACAGACTTCGTACAGACGGGAGTTTTTGATCGACTCGGCTACCTAAGGTAACTTAAGGTAAGGTATTGAGTACCTAAGGTACCTAGGTACCTTAGGTAGGTATGTAGGCTTGGCTGCATAAGAGGCGGCACAGGCATGACTGCTATTGGCCCGTCTCCACCTCCTATCTAGCATACCCCATGAGCCTCCTCTGACCACAGCAATTCGATCTTCAGGGTTTGTATCGGGAAGATCTCAAGTGAAGAATCGGACACAGAGGCGACCAGCGACGGCAATGCGGAAGAAGCCATTGGTGGCTCTCTGGACGTATTCCTTTGCTGGACATGTTCAGTCAGTCTATGCAGGATGCAAACACGTTAGTATTCCGTATTATCAATAGAGTAAGGCTCATCATTCTCAAGATCATATCAATGCCATAGATGCCACGCAAGAGCCTGTTCCCCCTCCCCAAAGATCATGGACAGCTTGTATTACTGGCGGATGTCCGGCTCCAGCCCTTTGTACTCTGAACAGCTGCCTATGTGAGGTTCCATGCTCTTCTCCGAGGCTGAGATCCCGCTTCATACTCACTGCCTTTCCGAGATCGCGTCTTTTCTCCCAAGTTTCAATCGCTTTCCGTCGACTGCGCCGGCATGCGTTCTGCGCGGCAAATATCCGAACCAGTGTCGTGGCGCTTTCTATCCGTATCGTGAGACCAGACCCCAGATGGAGAGCTATAGCTTCCCGGGTACAGTCTGGTCCGAGGAGACACGCCTTACTGGGTACGGAGCTGTGGAAATATTAGTATTCTCTCTTCTAGGAGCGGTGTTTCATTATATAGACAGTGTAGAAGAAGTCTATTTTGTTTGATCTATGCTAATGATTACAGATAGCCAGCACATCTTTCTAACACGTGCTGTTCCGAGCTTTCGCTGCTAAGTGAACCGTATCTTGCCCACCGCTATCAGGTCGAAAGGTTGTGACCTTGCGTCTTTTACGCCTTTGGGTAGTCTGTCATTCATCCACCGTCTATCGCATCGACTATGACGCGCGAAGAGACTCAAATAACGAGGTATGGTGTGGAGGAGAGGTGGCGGAGAACCTACAACTGATGCTTGTGGAAGCCGCTGCTTTGACGGGTTTGTACGGCACGCACGAGGAAGTACTTGAGGCGAGATGTCGTTGAGCTTAATGTGCTTGTAGAGGCGACTGTGAATATGAACTTGAACGTGGACGTGTTGGGCCAAGGCATTGCCGAACTCAAGGACTAAGGTACCTCAGTAAGCCAATTTGAAGCGGGTTGCTTGGTACTAGGGCAGAGGTATTGTTCCTGATCATCTAGTAGGTACCTATATATAATCAATCAGCTGTGAAAAGCTTGGTCGATCCGCCCGTGACTTTGAGCTCTGGGTTTAAATACCTTTAGGTCACCGAAGGATTGAATAATCTGGCTTCAGCCCTGGGTGATTGAACCTTTGGAAAAAGAATTCTCCTCCGTTTTTATTTTATCCTACCTGGACTTTACACATTTTCTTTCGCACTTGAACAAAAGCCGAGTCATGGTCTCGTTACATCTTCCATTGTGGTGGTGTTGTCAAAATTGCATCCTGTCCTTGGAACCGGGGCTGACATTCAGATGCATTGGGACTACCTCAGGTCCTCAGGTAGCGACCATGCAATGGCCAAGATGCTAAGACTACAGGTAGCCTCCATCATTTCACCGGTTCGTTACGGTCTCAATGGGCCCTGTGCTACGTTACTCTTGTCGCCTTTATGGAGTGTAATCCTTTAGTCCCATTTGGTGTCTCCGAAGAACACTGTACGTATTGGGAATGGCAGCTTCAAAGTGATTCATTTCCTATCCTAAGATGCTATTTGTATTCTACTCCTTCAGCTCTCGAACCCGATAGGCAACAACCTCCTCGACAAACCCCCTCCTATTCGGGTAGAATTTTTTACGATCCTCGTTGGAGAGCGCAGGTCAACAGCACCCAGCCTGAGCTCTCTCCGTTGCCGAATGAGCTGCATTGCCAGCTGGTAAAGGTTTTGGCATTCATCCTCGGCAGCTGCTATGCGTTCGATTTCCGTGCCTTTGACCTTTTGAGGCGAACGAGCAGCCATCTGGCTGTTGGGAAAAGGGGCGACAAAACGTCTGCGACCGCTTTGTTCAGAAAGGCAATGCCGATACGGCGATCACCAGTGTTCAAATGAAAGGAAAGAACAGTAAACAAACGAAGGATGAGGATTTACTTCCTTAATGTTGTCTAATGATTTCTTAAAAATGATGAGAAGTTAAGGAATACCGGACAGTTCGTGGGGGACTCCATTGCAGTGAGTGTCGTCGTAGGCCCTAATCTTACTCAGTCAGGTGACCCACAATCACATCACGACACCCGTCTTGCTACCTTACCGTACCTACTCAACTCATCTACCTACGTGAGCCCTTCGGATGTCTACTTGTCTGATTGATTTTCACTGTGTTCCTAGACACGATTGTTGACGTTGGTGATCGCCGTACCGGCATTGCCTTTCAAACCTTTCTCCAAGTGTTTGCCGCTTTGGCAACGCTTTCCAACCCTCTCTTCGGTGGCCGCCGTATCGGCACTGCCTTTCAAATCTCTACTCAGTCACCATGACTGATGCGGCTGGAGCCCGCCACAAAGCTGGCACCATACCTATTGCCAATTACGCAGAGGAAGATGTACCGGCCTCGTCCATCGACAAGAGTCTTGAAAATGCGTTGGATTCGGGTTCCGAGTACTCGGAGGCCCCCTCCGTCCATGGAACCAGGATTTTCGAGGTTGAGGAAATTCTCGAGGTAAGGCCCGACGACCATGGAGACAGCCACGGCAGCAGGCCACGGCTTGCTGCCTTGCCCACGAGCTATCGCCAACATCGGGTTCTCGGTGAGACCGCACAATCGCCTGTTCAAGAGTCATGCGAGACACAACCAGTCAAACTACATCATGAACCTCTTCCACGCCCTCCTTGTCCATCATTATCAGGATGAGTTTCTACTACAGCAAACCATCATCTACACCTGTTGGAAGGTATCGCAGTGCTGGTTGAGCGAGAGTCTACTCACAAGGATTGCACAGGGTTATACCACGGACGGCAAGGGTTTCAGTCACTACCAAGCCGGCCTCTCGAACTACAGAACCTATCGCGGGTTGAGTCTCGAGGAGTGGCCTCTTATACGCCAAGAAGTGGATCTCGGTCGGGTAAGGAGAGCTATACAAGAAGATGGAAAGAAGAAGATCACGAATATTGTTGATTGGGAGGAGTTGACCTTACACACGATGCTGGATACTGTGGTGTTGTTAAAGGAATATCTCCGTAGGAAGGGTATCTCCATAGAAGAAGATCAATAGACTGCAGTTGATCTAAAGCGTGTTGTGTATCCTAATCTTGCCTTTGACATTAATTAAAAGGGCAAAGGAACAAGGAACAGGATAACCCATAACTTGGGAAAAGCAAACGATGTGCTGTACACACATTGTGACCTCGCTGTCTCTAACCTCGCTGCCGCACCTCGTCGTCCCAACCATCTCTGTGTAAGGCAGTCACTAATCGTTGTAAGTTCACTACACTCTAGAAACCTGCTGGTCTGGAAGTGGAGGAGAAACCTAACATCTTGAATAGAGTGGGACTTAGACGGAATCTTACCTCCAAGAGAGGTGCAGTCACCCAGAACATTCAGGATCGCCCAGGCTTGTTGTTTGATCGATCAAGTCGCGCGACGTTAAGGCGGCGCTCACCCGATGCCCGATTGGGGTTGAGGTTGGGGCAGATCTCGGCGGAGCCCCTTCGGTGCGTGAGAACGGACGGAGATGCAACACCAAGCTTCAAGTTGAGCTTGGTATTTACCTTCATGCTCCGACAATCGCTCGTACGGGCAACGAGCCGGCCATTTTCGGCAATGACCACACCAACCTCGACACCTGTCCAGGATGCAATGCGAGCTAAAGTACGTTGATGTAAACTCAGCTTCAATCACTCCCTGCTAAACAGAAGACAGATCACAGAGGCATTGAAGCCGTCCACACTGGAGATTTACAACGACTCGCATATGCATGCGCATCACAAAGCCATGCAAGGCAGTACTTCGAGAGAAACTCACTTCAGGTACGGTACTATCCCCGGTTGGGCCTGTACAAACAACGACTGAATCGACGTCATGCTAGGGTTGTGATAACCTCCGAGGCATTCAAGTCCAAGATGCAACCCGCACGGCATCGCATGGTCTACGCGTTGTTGAAGGAAGAAATGGATAGAGCTGGTGGCATACACGCACTGCAACTGCGTACAAAGACTCCGGAAGAGGAAGAGCGACAGCTGGCGCGAGAGAGGGAAGAGAAGGCACAGCCGATTGCGGAGGTAGAGAAACAGTGACCGATGGGTATTGCAAGGCCAAGATGGGTGGTCGCTCTCACTTCCGGCTCCTGGTCGGGAGGAGTACGAGTGGGCCACGCCAAGTCTCGCCAGGTCCGCATACCATGAAGCAGGTGGCTCCAGCAGAGGATCCGAATTCAATATTTGTGCCTCAATATCACCTCATGAGGCGGTCGAGCGACTTGTTCGGCATGAGAATGTTCCGTGTCTTCGGCACCATCATACTACATGTCCAACGACATTGCCAGCTACGCATCAGCTTCCGGTTTCGTAGGAACGACTATTGGAAGGCTCGACGCAATGAAACTTGGACTGAAATCAACCAAAGGCCCTTCACACATGCGTGAACAGAGCAGGATGTTCGCAGCGGGCAGATCTGTCAGGATGTCTTCAAGTGCAAAGCACGGTATATTTACTAGATTGATCTCTTCACAGCATAGGTCAAGACAAGGAACTCAATCAATACCACTCAGATCTAAAGAGCACCTAGTGCCTTTTCAGAGACTGCCATTGCTCTCCTGAGCTGCGGCCACCCCGTAGCCTACTATACATCATTGCTGCTGTAGTAGCGTAGACTCGTATCCAACCACTTCGCAGTTTCCATCACCGGCGCAATTGCTTCTGTCTCTTCCATTCGCAACGACTATAAAACATCCAAACTTCGTTCCTCACTTGCTGATAGACCTAGTTGGTAAATAAGGATACCGTACCTACCTGTAGGTAGAGATCCACGATCAACCCTAAACTCGCTTAAACCCCACTAGCGCCAAACGGTCCACACATCGCGAACCCCACCAAAACCCATTATTCGAAGCTCCATCCACGAACCCAAACTCGCCAGCCCAACCCACCAGTTCAACCTCTATCCAACTCACAGAAGTTCCTTACACACAATGGCCGACGCACCACGCGGCGGAGCAGCAGGCGGTGCCCGAGGCGGATTTGGATCGCGCGGCGACCGAGGCGGCGACCGTGGACGAGGACGCGGACGCCGTGGGCCCCGACGAGGAGCGAACAAGAACGAGGAGAAGGAATGGCAGCCGGTGACGAAGCTGGGACGGCTGGTGAAGGCGGGAAAGATCAAGAGCATGGAGGAGATTTATCTGCATTCATTGCCGATCAAGGAGTATCAGATTGTGGATTTTTTTTTGCCGAAGCTGAAGGATGAGGTGATGAAGGTATGTGTTGTGCTTTGTAGGGTAGAGTGGTGGAGAAGGGGGTTTGGTTTATTGGTTATTGGCTTCCTGCGCGCTGGACCTGAACTGATCGTCTTCGTGCACCAGATCAAACCCGTACAGAAGCAGACCCGCGCTGGTCAACGTACCCGATTCAAGGCTATCGTCGTTATCGGTGACTCCGAAGGCCACGTCGGGTTGGGAATCAAGACGTCGAAAGAAGTCGCCACTGCCATCCGGGCTGCCATCATTATTGCCAAGCTCAGCGTTCTGCCGATCAGGAGAGGGTACTGGGGCACATCCCTCGGTGAACCGCACTCTCTTCCTACCAAGGAGAGTGGAAAATGCGGCAGTGTTACCGTCAGGGTGAGCTTACTCTCTAACACCGGTTGTCGACAGCTCAGGTGTACATTTACTAATTTTGCGATATAGCTGATTCCCGCTCCCCGTGGTACCGGTCTCGTCGCTTCGCCTGCCGTCAAGCGCCTACTCCAACTCGCCGGTGTGCAAGACATTTACACGTCCTCCTCCGGCTCGACGAAGACGCTTGAGAATACCCTGAAAGCTACTTTCGTCGCCGTCGGCAACACCTACGGCTTCCTGACGCCGAACCTGTGGAAGGAGACGAAGTTGCTGCGGAGTCCGCTGGAGGAGTATGGTGATGTGCTTCGGGAGGGCAAGAGATACTAAGCGATGGCGGTGGATGGTTGTGTGCGTCTGCGCTTTTGCTACTCTTGCGCTCTTGGCACGAATGTAACTGGACAGGGCTTGTTGATTGTTCAGGGGTCGGCTCGTCCGAGTGACATGTTGTAGCTACCGAGCCAGAATACTTTCCGGTGAATAACATCATCTGAACGACCATGCATGGCCGTGACTGTTTCGCGAGCAGCTCTACTATGGTGTGTCCTCGGCATATATGCATCTGCCCTGGCCTGATGGTAGGAGGACCGCCGGTTCATAGCCCTCAACGCCATTTCAGCAACGAAGCTTCAGTTTGCTCGCCAGATTTGTCCATGACACGATCCTATCCAAAGGAATACGCATCAACATACACGACATCCACACGCAAATTATTCCCTTTTCCAACATAGATCATTACAATTCTATATACAAGATTTCTACCTTCCACAAGTCATTACATTCCCATCCCATCACGCACCAAACAATCGACACTCCACAGGGTCAAACCGATCTAGTTCGGCGCCAAGCCCTTTGCGTTCAAAAACTGCTGGATAGCCATGTACGCTCCGGTAGAATTATAGTGAAGATTGATAGCGTGCCCCGTATTCGGCTGGATATACGCCTCAAAGGCGCGGGTGGCGGGGAAGAGTTTCTTGGCGGCAGCGGGGATGGAGGGGACGGAGGGGTCGCCGGTCTGCATGCAATCGCCGCCGCAGAAGATGAAGTCTTCGTCTGTGTGGGAACGGGGGAATTAGATTGGGGTTTTGAGCAGGGGGAAGTGGGCGAGTATGTTGAGAAGGTGCGAGGAAGGAAAGAGAAGAGAGACGGAAGAGGAGGGACGGGAGAGTTGGGACATACTTCCGGTGACAATTTGGACGGGGCCGGTGAACATGGGGGCGGATGGTGCGCCGCCGTTGATGGTGAGGAGTTCGCCGAGCGTGTATGGTTGCTTGTGGGTTTCGGCATAGGTGAGGATTTCCGGGTCGAAGTAGCCTGGGTAGAGGAATGCATACTAGATCGACCCATATTAGCTTGAGATTTTTGGGCGTTCGGTGATTGTTACCTGGTTAGAGCCGGTGTCGGTCCAAGTGATATATCCTGTCGGTAGGTCCTGCATGTGTGGCCCATCGGTGGGGTCGATGCCGGCAATGAAATCGAGTAGATCGGTTGTCCTGATCACTTGTTCGACTTCGGCGAGATCGATGTTAAATTTGGCAAGGTATTGATTGATCTCTGCCGTGGTGACATTCCCGTACATGCTCAGCACTTGTTGGACGGCGGCGTAAGTCACGTTGCCGAATCTCAGCGGCTGATTGAGGCGCGCTAGCTTGTTGTCCCAACTGGCTACGATCGCAGGAAGGAAGGAGTTGTTGGCAGAGAAGCCCGTGAGGATGAGGGCATCGGTCGCTGTAGGGTCCATGGCGGCTATTCCGTAGGACAGGTCTGAGCCGAAGGAGTGTCCGACGTTGACGATCTTGGTGAATGCGTGTGGGACGCTGGGTAGAGTGCCCTTGCGAAGCATCATCGTGACTTGATAGAGGGCTGACACTTCCGCCGGCGCTTGTATCACGTTGAGCGGATCCGCGATCGAAGAGTTGCCAACGCCGAGGCGATCAATTGACAGAGTACAGTAGCCAAATTGATCAACGGCGACATCGATATAACTGTAGTTGAAGTTGTTGAACGGGAGATCCCAGTATCTGAGTACAGATTGATCAGCTACTAGCAAGACCACGAAAGCCAATCGGCCATCATCCCCTCTTGACTTTACAAGCATGAGCAGAGGAATCTTACGTCTTGTCGAAGCCAATGCCATGGGTCAAGACCTGCACGGTGGGATTCTTGCCCTGTTCATTGTCGGGCTTGCAGAACTTGGCACTGATGCAGTAGCTGCCAGTAACTGTGGTGTAATCCAACAAAGACGTTTGGGAGTAATTGCCCTTGATACTGTTTAGATTCTGCGAGAATGTGGTTGCATCGAGGTTCGACTGCAAAGTAGGAACATTGAAGACGCCATTCCGAGCTGATATCTGCACCGGTACAGTAATGTTGATACACTGCTTAGCAAAAGCACCGCCAGCGACGAAGGTCAAGGCAAGGACTGATAATGGAAACATTCTTGAATCGAGGACTTCTTCTGTAGGAGCGCAATATCCAAACTACGGCTCCACGAAAAGAAAAAGATAGTGGCCAACACCAGCTTCAAGTAGCCTCCTCAAGCTCCGGCTACCACCTCTGGGAGCTCCCCGGCCCGATCAACATGCAGGTCAACCCATTATGGCGATGACGTAAAGATACGTTAACAGCCAAGGACCGTTGCCTGACTGCCGCATGAGGTCAGATGCGATTTAAGTTAGAGGAGCGTCTTAGAGCCCGCAGGCCATGAGCTAACTTACCAATTCAATAAGGTAAGGTATGGCTCTCTTGAGAAGTGGGCCTGCTATCCATACCTTATCCATGACCGTGCAGAATTGGCTAGGTACTGGCTATTTGTACGGTCCAAGTGAGATATGCGTAGGTGTGTTCTCGATGCAGTAACCGTGCCTGTTTGTCCGGGCCTTGTTCAGTCATCAAGTTGTCACATCCGGCAGAGATCAGCACCTCCGGAGGCCATCCCGTCGCCGTCACAACCTTAATTCGAATAATGAGGATGATGGTGTCATGATGATTGATTTAGGTTCTTGGGTGATAGAGAAAACTCAATTGACTCATTAATAGGGAGGTTTTGCCACAAAAACAAGTCCTCAGACAAGTCCTTAATCGGGCTAGAGGCAACCGTTTCGGGCAGTCACAGGGGGTAGGACTTGATCCTCGCTTACAACAGTTGTAACCGAGGATCAAGTCACATATCAGGTTAGGGTCTTACCGATATAGTTAGATAGATAATTTAGACAAACCTTCGTCACTTCTGCATGCTGTGACAATAATTATGATTAGTTATTGATGTAATTGATTTATAGTCTAGCTCAGCTACTAACTACAATGGGCAGCCACCCAGATGACTTGTCTGAGGACTTGTTTTCGTGGCAAAACCTCCCTATTACCCCAATACCTCAATGATGCCGGCCTTGCCAGAAAGCATATTTTCATTAGCTTAGCTAAGAACTGAGGATTTTCTGTGCAGAACAGGATGCTTTGCATAGAGCACACAGAACTACCTACCGTACCTAGAGCTGCTGTAATAATGAGTGCATATGGCTTGCCGTAGAGTCAAGTTCTCGCTTACCTTAGCACGGCAGGCAGGTTCTGAATGGCCCAGCGTCATTGTTTACATCCGATAACGGGATGACTGTCGACCATCCAGCAATGGCGCAAATAACACAGATTGACTCAGTATCTGTAGATGCTCAACCCAACCCGAATTCTATACTACCTCTAGAGACGCCCGCATTGGATCCGAGTAGATGCCCCAAGACACACCACCTCATCATCACCACCGCCCAGGGTGTTTACTCCTGGAGCAGGAATGGCATCACAGAGCTTTTCCGCTCCAGCTCTCAAGGCATCGTCGCGGCGGAAAAGGCCCCAGATGGCAGTGGGATGCTGGCGGTGGCAGCCAGCAAAGTCGTGCTTCTGCGTGACGTCGAAAAAGGGATGGAGAGAAGCTATAGGTTGAAGGAGTCAGATGTGTGGTATACCGCAGGCCTGTCATCGCATGACTCTGGCTAATACGAGCAGGGTCAAGTGCACCTTATGAAATACACGAATGATGCCCGAAATCTGTTCTTTACGACCTCACTCCGGAATTCGGTCCAAACCTACTCTTCCAGACAGTTCCGGCTGCTAGATCCATTGCAGACGCATTCTTCTCCGCCGACCGTCATCGCATTATCTCCTACTTCACACCTCTTGCTTTCTGCCTCCGTGGAGCCACCCACCATACATCTCACGAACCTGACCCTTCGTACACTGCCAGTCATCCTGCGCCCTTCCTGCTCCTCCAGCGCGGTGGTGGCTGCAAGCTTTCATCCGGAGCGGGCCAACGTGTTCTTACTCGGTTTCGCCGATGGTGTCCTTGCGATCTACGACGCCGTGCATCTTCTTCGGAGGGCCAGTAAAGGCGAGAGGCGAGAAGGGCCTGCTCGGACCGGGAATGGGGGTGAACTTGGGCATATAAAAGGATTACATACTGCTGGTGCAAATTTGCCTCCCTCGGATCCGGACGCGCTGCTAGAATCGGCTGATTTGGGTGCCTACCAAGCAGGAACTGAGATAGTGACTATTGGGGGTAGGAGCAGCGGTATCACTGCCGTCTCGTTTCTGCCCGGTTATACGGCGCGAGCGGTCAGTGCGGGCGCTGACGGAAAGTGTCACTTGATCGACTTCGAAGCGCATAACAGGAAAGAAAGTCGAATCGTTAAATCTTGGCATGTTCGAGGTCCTGCGACCAGTCTGTCAGTCGTACCACTCGAAGGTCGGAGGTTAACGACTCCAAAAGGCCGCAAAACTTCGAGAAGAGAGGAAGCCTCTGCCGATGTTAGCACCGGAAGCCTGATCGTTGTTGGACGATTTGATGGAAAAGTGTGTATATTCAGTGATTTGGGCATTTTGCAAGGAGAGATGATTGTGGATCCGGCTGGTGGTCCAATACTTGATGTTGAATGGATTGGAGGATCGGGAGACAGAGTATCGAAACCGTCTGGTGGATCGCGAGCAGAACTTCAATCGAGCAACTCGATGCCAAGACCATCGTCCTGTGGTTCAAGGAGGACCAGCATCGTCAAGGGAAAGCGGAATTCTATAGCTCTCTCAAAGCGGACGAGTCTTGGTTCCTTACTGGCAGCTGGACGACAAACCAAGGAAGAGGTATTATCACTAGACGGGGAGGATTCCAACGATGGTGATCATGGCTGGCGAGATGCTGCAGACGTCTATGCAGCCAAGTACATGGACATGTTCTCGCCAGTAAAGCAGCACATCGATAAAGGAATTCCAAATGCAGATAGGCTATCGAAAAAGGAAAGCGAACCGCCTGCGACTCTTCTCGAGCATCTAAGTGCCGTAGAACTCCAATTCCCGCTCTCTGGTTTAGAAACAGAGATATCGATTTCAAACCCCACTAGAAGAGGCTCTCGCACGGCAGACCGGCCGCGCCCAGGCCCGCGCCGTGGAAGCCAGGCAGCTGTACGCACATCTCAGACCGCCCGGCGCAGTGGTCAAGATGATGGGAAAGTGATTACCGACGTGCGACGTGCCGCGGTACCGGGCAGACCTGCCAGAGGCTTTGCACTTTTTGCGCCTTACATGGAACGGAAAGTGATGGTAGCCGGTACTGGATCAGTCAAGCGCGACCGGTCGTGCAACCAGGCCTCTACGGCTTCCCGAGTCAAGACAAGCGATCAATCACGCGAAAATGTGTGGGGCGACGTCGTCAGTAGCCCACCGATACCCACGCGTACGCATTCACAGAAAGCATCTACGGATGTAAGCAGGAAAAGTCGCAAGAATGTCTCGTTTCAGGCTCCCTCGGTAGCGAAGGGCAGAGATGAAATTAATGTTCAGGGCCAGCCACTGTTCATACCCTTGGTCTCTGAACCCTCGACTCGCCTCCTTCAAGCAAAAGACCGTGATCACTATGCGCAGGAACAACCAAGCTTCGAACATAGAGTCGTCCCTCGGTCCCCTAAGGAAATATCGCCGCGTGGGTTCAAATTACATGAGGACACCTCCACGCTGTCTAGAACCAGCCATCCTCCTCAGCGGATACGAACGACAACCAACACGAGAAACGCTTGGAAAACACCTCTTGGAGACACGAGCCAAAATCTGGGTTCCACTAAGTTATCCAATGATCCATGGAGAACTTCGGGAAGCGACAAGGAGCTTGCCATATCGCACAACGACACCGCTGCATTCTTCAATGAGAAGCTTCAAGAGGCCAAGGCCACTCTTGCTGCGGATATGCGAGACTTCCGAGCTGAAATCTTAAGGCAGTTTGACGAACATAAGAGGCAGATAGGAGATGCTTTAGATACGGAGGTCAAGGCGAGACAGAAGGTGATTGAGGAGAACCGCTTGTTGAAGGAAGAGTTGTCGAAAGCGAATAGGGGTTGGGATTGAACGAAAGGCGTTTCTGTATGATACCCATAGCATATCCTTTTCGTCCTTGGCCTGTAAACAATTGCTGGAGTTGGGGAAGATGACGATTGCAGGTCGAGGTGGAGGCGCAACAAGGTTAGATCTTCTGTTGGTCCGTAGTCTGAAGGGTTCCGTTTCGAAGAGCATCAGTCGACGGAGCGCTCTGTTGAAGAAACTGTTCTACTCCCTTCCTCTTCCTTCCCGTAAGCGTGCAGTACTCCTCTTGGTTACCCCCATGTCCAGAGCACGGCTGCCAATCCCTCGCCGCCTCTCGATAGCAGCGCGCTCTCAGACAATTGAAGCTCTCTTCAACGTCCTCCGCATCGGCGATGAACCATACTTGCACCGTTTGCCGGTGTCCGAGAACATGGCGGTGAAACTTTATGATGCGATCCCTCTGGTCAAAGTTCACTTCGGTAGACTCGAGCTGCTCGAAACCGTCCGCACCACAGCTATAGTACTTCCACGTCATATAGTACAGGTTCGGCGGCACCTCGTTCTGATCGTCGAGTTGGTCAAGGATCGCAGATGGTAGCGGGAGAGTGTCGACGACCCGTTCGAACCGGAGGCTTTCAGGCACGATCTGAGCCGATCTGAAGACGACGCCCATATTGAAAAACCCAGGATCGTCCACTTGAGCTTTTGCGTCGAACGGCTCCGTGGGTACTTCCTTGAGAGAGCTTGATATCCAGAGCGCCCCGGCTTCGGAGTCAATGTCCAGTTGCAGCGATGCGTAATGATCGACAGCCGTGCTGATCCGACCCACCTCGCAGCTACCCATCGGTCCAGCTACTTTTAAAAAGGCGCAAGCGCTTGCGATGTAGGTCTTCTTGTATGCGGATAGCGAAACCGGAGGAGAGACCGGAGAGGAGACCGGAGAGATTTGCACGTCTTCTCGGTTTGGAGTTATATCGATGAGCATGTTGTTCGTATCCTCCTGGTTGACGATTGTCGTTGGAGTGCCGCACTTTTCCGTGTTCGTCAAGTCCCTCGGTTCCATGTTGTTCATATGCTGCTGGTCCAGTATTGCCGTTGGAGTGCCGCAGTTCTCCATGTTCGACACGGCCTGTGGTTTCGTATTTTTCTTATGCTGCTGGTTGATTATTCTTGCTAGAGTGCCGCGGTTCTCCTTGTTCGACACGCCCTGCGGTTTCATGTTCTTCTTATGCTCCTGGTTGAGTGTTTTCTTTGGAGTGTCGCGGTTCTCCTTTTTCGACCCGCCCTGTAATTTACTGTTTGCCTGGAGTGCTGTTGCTTTCGCCGGCGATTTCGCTTTCTCTTTCTTTGAAGCATCGGCCACTGTGACCTTGGATTGGGGCGGAACACTCGTCTTGAGCGATTCACTCTTCTCCTGCAGCTGACCTTGAAGTGTCGCAACCTGCAGCTCCAATTGCTCAAGCTTCGCCTCAAGAGCAGCCATTTTCGTCGCAACTTCAATGCTCTGTGCTTGCGAGGACTGAGGGTTGTTGCCTTTGGCTTTCGGACTTGGCATCTTGTTCGTGGGCATTTTCGGTCTAACTGACTCAAACCAGTTGAGCAGAATACTTTCTGGAAGGTTATATGAAGCAAAGACGTAGGTGTAGAGCAGAAGTGGATTTTGTGCGAAGCTATATTTATTCAAAGGTCGAGTAATTGCAGGAATGTGGAGTGGTGCAGTGATGAGGAAGTCTGAAGTTGAGAAATGAGCAAGCTGGTTGAGATGTAATTGAATTGGCGCGAGAAGGCTGACAATAAGGTCAATGGTTGACAATAAGGTCAGTGGTACAATAGCTTGGAACAATAGATTCACAAATACAAAACCGTTGATTGAGAATGTGACCAATGTACATATTTGGCAGAAGCTTCACTCAATGAGGCCGCCTATGCTGCTGCAGCTATTGTTGGAGCAGAAGGCTCCACACCGGGAAGGGAGTGTGTGCTCCACAGACTTTCAAGAACACCCACACATCTATCACACAACGCCTCCTCTCCTGTCACGTCTGTTGGAGCAACATACCGCCAGCATCTGGTGCACTTCGCTTTTGCAGGCGCATAAACATACGCTGTGGCTTGACAACCGTCTGGCATCGAGAGTCGAGTCGCATGATGCCATGCAGCTGTCGCAACCGATGACGGCACATCCGGACCCATACCGATGTCGACGGACGACACGACGAAAAGAGTTTCGAGTTCATCCTTGTACTCGGTCAACAATTTCAATGCTGGTCTGTGGTCGATAGTCTTGGAAAGGTCGATGTTTAAAAGTACGGAGCATTGGAGAGACGACCCCATCTGCTTCTTCGTTCTTGCCAGTTCTTGTGCGGCCTTGACGGCCGTATTTGCAGCCATTAGGTAGGGTAAAGCCGTCGCATGAGTAGGGTTGTCCCAATCAGGTGGAATTGTTGGAAATATCCGCTTAAGCGGATGGCCGTCATTGTTCTTTATAGCTTGCGGCGTGTAATTCCAAGTCTCCTCTACAAGCAACGGCGTCACCGGAGCCAGCATTGCTTGCAAGTAACGGTAAATGTGATGGAGAACGGTCTGGGCGGCACGACGGCTGGCACCTTCTGGGAAATCGGCGTACAGGCGATCCTTGACAGTCTCAAAGTAAAATGCTGAAAAGTCGTTGTTGACCCATTTGTTGATGGCGTTCACCGCTTTGTAAAAGTCATAATTGTGATATGCGTCAAGCGTCGTTCTGGTGACCTCGGAAAGCTGGAGTAAAGCTATCTTATCTAATTTCATCAAGGCATCGTACTTGAGAGCAAAGGCCGGGTCAAAGTCTTCAAGAGCCCCTAGCAGAAGCTTCATGGTGACTCTAAGCTTCTGCAAGCTTGAATGAACAGCGATGAGCACTGGCTGGCCGATGACAACGTCCTTGGTATAGTCGCTTCCTGCAACCCAAAGTCTAAGAGCATCCGGACCCATAGCATCATACATCGGCTTGTCACCTTGCACAACGCTATTTTTGCCTTTCTTTCTCTTCAGCGGAGGGAGTAGAGTACCATTGATAATCTCAGCTGGTGAAATGACGTTACCAAGAGACTTGCTCATTTTCCGCCCATCCTGATCCAGCGTGAAACCGTGCGTGATCAACGTCTTGAAGGGCGAACCTGAAGGAAGGGGTTGATGGAGGTTTGCTGTCTGATGCGCAATGTGTGTCAACAGGCTCGACTGGAACCAACCACGATGCTGATCTGTACCCTCAAGGTAGACATCAGCAAGATAGTGCGAGTCTTCCTGGCTCCGCTGCTTCATCTGCGTCCAACTAGTCCCACTATCGAACCACACGTCCATAGTATCCTTGCCACGCCTATATATGGTCTTACCGGACCCCTCTAAAAGGTCGCGAGGGGTCCAAGCCGGATCATATTCATCGTCGGTCCACCAAGCATCGATGCCTCGCCGACCGATAACCTGCATTATGTGGGACACGCTGTCCTTGGTCAGAATTGCTGCTCCGGGCTGGCTATGGTACAAGGCAGGGATGGGCACGCCCCATGCACGTTGTCGTGAGATACACCACTCGGTCCTGCCCTTTATGAAGCTTGCGAGTCTAGCTTTCCCTCCGTCCGGGATAAAGGTGACTTCATTCAAGGACGAAAGTGCAGTCTCCCGGATAGTCGCTACATCAGCAAACCACTGCTCCGTAGCTCGGATAATGACGGGAAGCTTTGAGCGCCAGTCGTAGGGGTATTTATGCTTGTAGATGTTGCTCGAAACAACATGGCCAGATTTAGCCAGGTGTCTTAGCACCTCTTCGTTTCCTTCTTGCAGTACTCTTTTGCCGCGTAGTACTTCCGGTTGGTCGGGTAATGCCTCCTCGGTGAAACAGCCTTCATCGTCCACCGGTGCAATACCGGCGATGCTGTGCTTCAGGCACAACTCGTGATCTTCCATGCCATGACCTGGAGCGCAGTGGACCAGGCCCGATCCAGACTGAGCAGATACAAAGTCTGCATGTAGCAACGGCTGGACCCGAGTCTCTCCGCCCTGGAGTGGGCTTTGATAGAAGGAGCCGATAAGGTCAGCCCCCTTGATGTTCTCGGCAAGTATATGAAGGTGCCCTCCTGAGATCTCTCCCGACACTTGCGGCAATCTCGAAGTTGCGATGAGTAGTTGACCATATGTATCTGTCTGGATGACGGAGTAATCGAGCTTATCATGCACTGCGATAGCTCTGTTTGCAGGGAGTGTCCAGGGTGTGGTAGTCCAGATGAGTGCACTCAATCTCGAGGGGTCCACTCCCGGCGCGCTCGATAATAACGGTGAGAGTTTCGTGATGGGGAACTTGATGTAAGCTGCCAGAGACTCGTGGTCCTCCTTGTATTCGAGCTCCGCCTCGGCCAGAGCAGTCTTGGAAGACGGTGACCAGTATACAGGTTTGTATCTCCGGTAAATTAACCCTTTATCTACCATCTCCCTGAACACCTCTAATTGGCTCATCTCAAACCCCTTGTCCATGGTCCACCAAGCGTTCTCCCAATCAGCCATGACACCCCAGCCTTTGAAGCCAATCTGTTGTTCTTCCACCGCTTTGCTTGCCAGCTCTCGCGCAGCCTTCCTCACCCCCACCGCCCCTAGTTGTCTGTTGTCGCCAACTTTGCCCAACTCCCGCTGCTGCTGAAGAGCTTTGAGCTCAACGGGCAAGCCATGACAGTCCCACCCAGGGACATAGTCTATCCGCTTCCCCTGACCGAGTTGGAAGCGGCAGACCATATCCTTCAAGATCTTATTGAGGGCATGACCGATATGAAGGCTTCCATTCGCGTATGGAGGGCCATCATGGAGGACGAATGTGCTTTCGGCAGGCCTTTCTCGACGCTGCCACGCATATAGGTTATCGGTACATGCTTCTAGATAGTTTGTCTGATCTGGTTGCGAGACACGCGCGGGGAAGTTCGACTTGGGCAGTCGAAGGGTGGATGACCATGATTTGGAGAGGATACGGGTCGGAGTAGGCATACTACGGCTGGGTCATAGTGAGGCGCCCTTGAACAGTGCCTTAGCAGACGAATTTAGTGTTGGAGATGTTTTGCTGCTACCCTTGGACGGTGGTTGCGAGAAGCGAGCATCTATGGTCAACTGTGCTGTCGGCCGCAAAATCACATCTACAGTCTCTTATTACTTTCTATTATTTAGACTCTCGGCGAATCAAACTATGCACTGCCACTTGAGGACTGATTTGTGGTTGTGGTATAATCGAACCATTGCTGGGTATTTCACCCAAGTTGTGCCACATCTTCCGACTCCGTGTCTCTCTAAGTTATCTCCGTAAGCCAAAGCCAGAGCTGGCAAGACCAGAATGCAGCTCCAATGCCATAACTCCATACAGTGCACCGCCGTACAGTAAAGTTGATCACAGGATTCAATACACTGTCAGACAACTGATTGAATCAGACTTGAGAACCTCGAAAATCAATCCTGGCAACCCGAACAATTCCGTATTGCCTAATGCCTGCGACCCATTGGTGCCGGCGCCGGATGCTCCCTGTCTCCTGCCATCCAGTTGATCTTCCCATCCTCCGAGTAGCTCACAGCTGCTTCCAGGGCTATCTCCCCATCCACGATTAAGCACCATGCCTCGTTGGAGGGAGTCTTCTTCGGCTTTATTGCCGTATGTGCCTTTCCACACGTCCTGTAAATGTTTGGAGATCTCTTTGAATGGCATCTCAGAAGTGAGCAAATCTGACTCGACCGCGTCGTGGTCCAGTCTGATTGTCCACCGGCTACGTCGATGTCTGTTGAATGGGTACGAGCCTGGAATGTTGCCGTGCAACAGTAACTTTGTAGCAGTCAAATGACCGGCCAATGGCATAGAAGCGGTCGCCCCTTCAGACCTGTTTGACGCCGGGAAAGGAGCTGACGGACTGGTTGGTAAGGAAATGAATACATCAAATCCATGACGGAAGTAGTTGTAAAAGCACTCGGTTGTGGAAGAGACTCGAGTCCCATTGGTAGATAAGGCGTCAGTCTCATCGTCCGAGTCATCCGTGGTGTTTGGGGCAGAAGACTGGTCAGTATCTGTGAATGAATCATACTTTCCTGGAGAAGCCCCAAACTGGACATCCGAGCTGATACGGTCCGACGCACGTCTCTTGTGGATGGACAATCTACGATCATTTTTACCATATATCGCATCTGGTGGACCGAGTTCAGCCACGAGGTCTTGAGGAGTGGTTTCGCCAAGCGTAATCCAAAACGGAGGATTGAACCTTCTTGAAATCTCAATACGGCCATGCCCGTGTACCTCGACGTGTTCAACTTCATCCGGTCCACCCTCTTTGCCCTTGCCTGCCAGCGCGAGTGACCTTGGATGTGGTGGAGGTCGTGTATACAGAGTCTCGCGTGTGTCTGCCCACGAAGAACCGTTGAATAACGCCATGGTCACAGCCGGTTCCGCTGCGGATGAGGAGAGTAGAGATACAAAGTCGGCCTTGGGTGAGAAAGCCGAACATAGTAGCGGGAAGCTGAAAGCTATGCCTGGATATGAAAGTATGTATAAGCCCTTTACTGCGTCTCCCTCTGGTGACGGAGGGATGAATTCTCCCCTGAACGCTGGTCCAATAAGCCGGTTGTAGACATGACGGAATGTCGGCCCAGTAGATCCTTTAGATGCTGAATCCGACGGTTGTGTGCCCGAAGTGGCCTTGATTACATCGATATTCTTGTAGGTAAGCTGGATCTTCGTAAAATCCAGTACTTCGATGAGCCTCAGTCTCTGATCTGCCCCATCGAAGCGTAGGCGCAAGCCGTTAACCGGTAACCATAGAACAACAGGTGCAGAAGTTGGCTCGGACGAAGAGTATGAAAGCTCAATAGAAGGGTATGTTTGCGGACGAGACTTCAAGCGAGTTAAGATGTCGTGGAGAGAAGCGCCGAGGGCTGGAGGACAAGCGGTTAGCATGATCCCCTTCGTGGGACGGTGCGCATGGAACTCTTACTCAGAAAGCCCAGACCTTTGCCCGGGAAGATTGAAGTTGATGTGCTCAGACCTGCCATCAATGCACTGGCTTCCGTGGAGTGGAGAACATGGAGTTTACTGTACAAGGTTGCGGCTCTAATGAGTCGCAGACCATGACGCTGCTGACAAGGATCAGCTGGCGACCCTGCATGAGCGCCCGCGCCGGCGCATGATGATCTGCAGCACGTGTGGTGTCACTGCATTTGGTGGAAACACGACGTCTTACAGGTACCTAACTTTCCAGACACCGGATTTACTATTATATTTCCTGACTCGGATATGGCTGCAATGTTTTTCCGTTGTTCGCAGGCGGATCCCTGATGGCATGTGAAGATCTAAGATTCACTGGTGATTCACTGATGATTTTGAGACTCGGCCCTCCAGACAAGCTAACTTCGTGTGGTAAAAGAGCAATGCCGCCCTTTGAGGTAGTCCCTTCTGATCCTGATATGCGGAAATGTACCAAGCAAGCACAACAAATGCTTGTTGTTTGTTTACTTGCCATTTGAGGCTGGTTCTCGCCTGCTCTTGGGGAGGAAGGCGCTATGAAGGTCAACGGATTCTCCCCAGAAATGCACGGAAAAGACAGCATAAAATCCAAGAGACATCACGATTCTTCAACTCAGTTTATCAGAAGTAAATGCAGAATCAGTAACGGCGAATCCGCTCATATCTAGGTAGCTTGTAAGGCCCATATCAATTACCTTACATTATTCGACTGTTTGAGGCTCTGTTCGGGCCAACCGTTCCTTCCGTTAAGGTTCGGGGGAAAGTAGATCCCGCTAGTCCCAAACCATCGTTGACTTGTTTATTCCTAGACACTCTTCCGTCCCATCTGCATCATTTTCCTCTTCCTTGCAACTCTTGACCACGTACTTTACATTCCACTTACGAACCATTGTCTGTTTTTATTGATCAATCCACACATCCAAATCAATTCACAAGACTTTGTTCAAAGGATAAACCTGGGTACAAGCTATTATCATGGCTGGGCTTCCACGCGCGGCCAAAGGCGCGCCGCCGCCGAGAAAGCAGTCAATCCGACCAGCCGTCAGACCCCCACCGATCAGAACCCAATCCAGCACGCGTATAGTGCCAGGTAAGACTGGTGAGATATCGCCTACCGACTCTATCGTTTCGACCAAATCAAACTGCAACTCCGCCAGCAAGTCGCGAGCAACCAGCAAATCGCGTTCGCAATCTCCACCGTCGCGAAAGATCGGCGGCACGAAGCGTAAAGAGCGTGACTTCGAAGACGAAGGAAACAGTGACACTAACATCCACGTCGTGGTCCGCTGTCGAGGACGCAATGATCGAGAAGTCAGAGAGAACAGTGGCGTCGTCGTGACTACAGACGGTGTCAAAGGCAAGAATGTTGAGCTGTCTATGGGACCCAGTGCCTTGAGCAACAAAACGTATCGTTTTGACAAGGTCTTTTCTCCTGCCGCCGATCAACTCATGATCTACGAAGATGTGGTCGTGCCCATCTTGAACGAAGTAAGTTATATAACACGTTTCTCTGGCCTTTTTGCTAACGTCCTCTCTCCAGATGCTTCAAGGTTTCAACTGTACTATCTTTGCATACGGTCAAACCGGCACGGGAAAAACTTACACGATGTCGGGAGACATGTCGGAGACCTTTGGGATGCTTTCCGACGCGGCCGGTATCATACCCAGAGTTCTGCACTCCTTGTTCACTAAGCTCGAAGTCGATCAAGCCGAGAGCTCCGTCAAGTGTTCCTTCATCGAACTATACAACGAAGAATTACGCGATTTGCTAGCGAGCGACGACCATACCAAGCTCAAGATCTTCGAGGATGGCCAGAAGAAAGGTCATAGCGGCACATTCGTACAGGGTATGGAAGAGTCACACATCGAGAACGCTACTGCCGGGATCAGACTCCTCCAGGAAGGAAGCCACAAGCGTCAGGTAGCTGCGACCAAGTGTAATGACCTCAGCTCCCGAAGTCATACCGTCTTTACCGTCACTGTTTACACCAAACGCGTCTTGGAGAATGGAGAGGACTTTGTCAGCGTTGGAAAACTCAATCTCGTCGATCTTGCCGGAAGCGAAAACATTCAGCGCAGCGGAGCGGAGAAGCAACGAGCAGCAGAAGCGGGTTTGATTAACAAAAGCCTATTGACCCTTGGAAGAGTGATTAATGCTCTCGTGGATAAGAATTCGCACATCCCATATCGGTAAGTTCAATCCAACGCTTGAAGTTTGACGCGTCAAGCCCATTATGACGCGTCAACGCACAAGGCAAGCATCTGTACTGACAACACCTTATAGGGAGTCCAAGCTCACACGTCTACTACAAGACTCTCTTGGTGGACGGACCAAAACATGTATCATTGCCACGGTGTCTCCGGCCAAAAGCAACCTCGAAGAAAGCATCTCGACATTAGACTATGCCTTCAGAGCGAAGAACATCCGAAACAAACCTCAAACCAACCAGCTAATCTCGAAATACACACTCCTGAGAGAATTTACAGCGGAGATTGAGAAGCTCAAGAGTGACCTCATCGCTACAAGACAGCGCAACGGAGTCTACCTTACCAACGATAACTATGAAGAGATTACGGTACAGAGTGAATCTCGACGTATTCTAAACGACGAACAAAAGGCGAAGATCGGGATGATGGAGGCTAATCTCCGGAACAAAGTCCAAGACCTCTTTTCACTGACTAACGCTTTTAACAACCTCAAGAAGGATCACGAAGCGGTCAGAACGAAACTCGATAACACGAAGGAGATTCTTGAGAAAACTGAGATCGTCCTCGAAAACACCCGACTGAATCTTGCAGAAGAGACTATGCTACGCAAAGCGCATCAGAAGACCGAAAAGGAACTCCACACCGTTGGTGATCATCTAATCACGACATTGGGAAAGACCGTTAGAGATGTTGGTGGGCTCCGGTCAAAGATACAACGCAAATCTGAACTCGAATCGGTCAACCAAACCAGCTGGGAATCCTCTCAAGCTCAGGTATCTTCCATCACCCACTTAGTCGAGTCGCGTGTACATGCGTTCCAGACACAACAAGAGCAACTCATACAAAACTTATCGACGAGAATGCAAAGCTTCGTGCAGAGCGAGTTGGATACTATCCTGAAGGAGCAGGATTTGCTACACGAGAAACTAGAAGATTTCCAGACGTCGGAGAAGACAGCCTACGATCAAAGCGTGATAGCTAAAGAAGATATGAACAAGGTATTAGAAGAGATCAAGATCTTGCGCGAGGAGGTAAAACAGAAGGTTGGAGAAGGATTGAACGGCTTGTCGGCGGCAGCGGGACGGATATCAGCAGAGGTCATTAGTGAGCTGGAAGGTTTCAACACTCAGGTAAGCTATCCTCTACCTTCTCGAAGACACCCGTCCAACATACTCGGTAGCTTTACACATCCTATCACTCTCTCGGTCGAGACTTCAAAGGCACCTTCGAGGAGCTGGTCAGACAACTGAACACACAGAAAGCCGAAGCGGATGAACTGAAGGAACAACTGTCAGTCGCAAGCAACGTGGCAATCCAAGCGAACAAAGCAGCATCATCACAACTGGAAGCGTGCCTTGCCGAGGAACGTCAACAGGCATCAGCAGACCGTCAGCACTTACTCTCCCAAATCACATCTCTCATCACCGCGTCCGGAGAAGCTCAGGACACCCGCCTCACCACCAAGATCAACGCGATCCAACAAACCATCACCTCATCAACGTCGCAATTCGAGGCCGCAAACGCGAAGTACGCCGAGGGGATGGATTCCTGGAACCAGCAGGAGAGATCCCTGGTAGATGGGGTGGTCACCTCGCGTGACCACCTCAAGGCCAAGATGCAGCAAGACTGGACGGTAAGTGAAGCACTCCCATGTCATCGAGAACTGGATTCTCAGCTAATCATCATTCACTCAGGCCATAAACGAGCAAAGCGCCGCCATCCAGGCGGCAACGCAGGCCGTCCACTGCGAGACGGTGCGCATCGTGGATGCGCAGATGAAGGAGATGGCGGGGCAGATGCAGGCCCTGGACCAGTTCGTGTCGCGGGCGAGAGCCCAGAATGGGCGACACCACGACGCCCAGGTGCGGGTAATGACGCACCTGGGCGGCGTCGTCAAGGCGGGGGCCGCCGCCGGCGGGGCGAAGCTGGCGGCGGCCTACAACCGCACCCGCGGCCTCGGCGACGAGGTCGCCGCTCAGACCTGGGAGCTGAGCACCTCTCTCCCCCCCCTCGACGCCAGCGTGCGTCAACCCCTGGGGGAGCTTCGGATGGCCATATCCGAAACTCCCATGGCACCTTACGTGCCAACCGGGGAGACCCCCCAACGGGTACTGTACCAGTACCCGAGCGCCCTCCCCCGCACGGCGCCCCACGAGCAGTTGCTCGCGTCGAGACTCGCAAGAGTCTCCGCTGAGCCGCTCGCGGGGTCGTCGTCGCCGAGCAAGTCCCTGGTCTTCGCGGACCAGGAGGACGAGATCCTCCCGATGGAGGATCTCCGGATGGCCGGTGGCTCCGGCGGCCTTCGGGAAGTGAGCGCCAATATGGCGGCTCACTGGACGGAGGCCACCGGAGCTGCTGCTGCCGCTCTCCCTCGTGCCGTGCCGAGTCCGGCGCGGATGCTTCCGCCGCCGTCGAAGCGGCGCGACACGAGGGAGGGCCGCCGTTTGCCGGGGGCCGGTGGCAAGGGGGGTTCGGGGAGGGGAGAGGGGGAGAACGGGGTGGGAAAGAGGAGGCTGAGGAGCAGCCCCACTGCCTAGTCGGGTTGCTCCTCGGCCGGCCTCGGGGGAGGGGTGGGCGGGGCTTGGTGTTTGGGTGGCGGGTCTTTGCCGGCTGGGAGGCGGCGTCGGGGGGCATCGGTTTTATGTACATTCTTAGTCTTGCCCGCCTCGGTTTGTCTCGTTTGGGGGGCGGCGGGACCAGGAGTTGGTGTGTTTCTGGGATGATTTGGGCGTTTTGTATATAACATCGATACCGCTGCAGTTTAGCACTGCACGAAACTACCACTGTTGCATATTACCCAAGCTCCGTCCGAATGTATTCGTAGTCTGTCCTCTATACCAAACTTACAGGCGCCTCAGCATCACGACACCGAATCTCAACGTCTCTGAGCGCATCCTCTGCGCTGGGTATTTCCAGTAGTGTGATTTTTGTCAATCGTTCGCGCTCACGAAATAACGCTCGTCTCTCAAAACATCGATTTGATTCTCACCATGGATCCGACTTCTCCAGGAAGGCTTCCTAGCCAAGCTGTGGATCTTCTCCTTGCGCTGTTCCTTCATATAGTTTCCAGTCATACGTCCCCTATAACCTCGAGGGAAGACTTCGAGCCCTCAGCCGATGCAGTCGGGGGAACGACCGCTGTCTTGAGCTGGGCGACTGACCGGTGGAGTAGGCTATCGTATATATGGCCTCGTAGGTATAGGGTTCGCATCTCTTAGTGGTAAAGGCTCATCTGTATGAACCCGTACGTGCTTAGGAGAAGCTCGGCGGCCCACAGTGCTCCCTGGGAACTGAAAAAAGGCTGTTCTTTTGCGGTACTGGAGCTCTGCCTCCAACCGAGGAAGTGCGCATGGCTCTTGCGTTCTCGCATTTGATAAGCCAGCTCCACATGCTATGAAATCAACGCCGTCCGTTCCACTCCATATATACAAAACCGCCCCGTCTCCAAGCAGATCCCATCTATCCCAAACGCCCCGTTCCCTGCCCTACACCAACGTCACTCCTCGCCCGAAGACCATCACCTCGCCCCATCCCCAACCCTAGCCCCACCCTCCACCTCAACCTCAACCAACCGCCTCAACTCCACCATCCTCCTCTCAAAAACCCCCACCAGCCCCTCCATCGCCATCCCCCCTCCCTCACCCACCTCCCCATCCCCACCTTCCAACTCACCCCTCACCCCCTCCGTCCCCTCAATCCTCAACATCAACGGCCTCCTCCTCTCCGCCCCACCCGCCCCCCGCGCATCCGGCTCCGCATCCCAAGTCGGAGCGGGCGAGACCTCGACATTCAGAACCTGCCAGTCAGGCGTGAGGCTGTGTGCGCGTGCAGAGAGGACGGCGTCGCCGGGGGGGAGGGACAGGTCGAGGAGGATGTAGCGGTGTGAGACGCCGGGGCGGGGAGGGGGCAGGGCGGTGGGGGTTGGGTTGTCGGGGCTGATTTCGTTATCGGTGTGGGGATGTTGGTGGTGGTGGGGTGTTGTGGAGAGGGGGGCGTCCAGGATTCGGAGGGCGGCTTCGGTGATGAGGTCGGTGGAGTCGTCGGAGAAGATGTAGTGGACTGTTGGGTGGTGGTGGTGGGTTGTGTGGACGTCTTCGATGAGGGTGAAGAAGGGGACGAATTGGGGGGTTGAGGTTGTGGAGTCGTTGGCGGCTTGTGTTGAGGGGTCGGTGGAGCTGTCGTTGGGAGGTGCTGAGGGAAGAAGGTTTGGAGTTGAGAAGTGGGGTTGTGAGCTATAATTGGTGACGGCGACAGCAGGATGAGAGAGGTTTTGTGCAGAGAGAGACATTTGGTTGGTGGGAATGCGGCATCGTTACCTTCGTACGGTGAGGGTTACTGATGACTCGAGGCCATGCAAGGGTCGAAGCTCTTATCGTTATCTGCACGTGATCTCACCGTGCAATAAGATCATCGTCGAACGTCGCAGCATAATCGAACATACCGACAATCAAATCGCAACCCTGCGTTAGACCTTAGTGAACGAACTTGACTTTACTTCTTTGAAAGTCTACATTTTGTGTTTCTAGAAAAAGCCTTGCCTTGATGTCATGAATTTATGTCTAAATTATAAAAGAGGAGCATGTTCTAAATGTTGAAATGCGCCCCGGTTCATGATATTTGCACACTTCCGATATACTGTAGGTACTGTGTTGTTGACTTTATATTCGTCCAAGAATGACCTACGCCAACAATCGAACTATCTTTTCTTCTTGAACCGAAACTTCAGCTCATCCTCACTGTCACTATCCGACTCTGGCGCCGCAAAAGTTCTTTGCCTTTTGGCAGAAGCACCCTTCGCGAGCACGGTCGAAGCCGGCCTCTTCCCACTTGTGACCTGTGACTGATTCGTTGACTGCTGCGTAGCAGCCTGCTTCTCAGCCAACCTCGTAGTCCTGGGCGCATGAATCATCTGAAGCATATCTGCGTCGTCTTCATCTTCTTCCACGGCTTGACTTCTCGCCGTGGTGAAAGGCTGACTTTGGGATTGACTGACTCCCTGACTGGTTCCCAGCTTTTCCTTTTCTTTCCGCTTCTTCTTGTGCTTGTCGCTTTCGAGCCAGTACTCGTCTCCAATGCCAAAGTCCTTCTTCTTGACTTCTTCAAGCGGCACAATGACGGATTGCCCACGCCACGGTTGGTTCGGCTCACCTCTTCGACGAAACTTTTTGAAGTTCTTCCTCCCGTTCCAAAGCTCGTCCCATCGGTTGTCATGGGTGTGCTGGGCGTCAGCACGTATAGGTCTGTCCGTACGGCTGCGGACTTCCATCTCCTCAACAAGTGCCAAGTTTTTCATCTGGTCAACGTCCATACCATTCAGCGTTTCTCGGAGCGATTCTTCATCACGACGTGCAGCTTCTTCCTCGGCTTCCCGTCGTTCGCGCACGACTTCCTGGATATTTACTTCTTTCTTTGGCTTCCGCTTTTTCTCGGTGGTTGAATCTTTCGGAGACTGGCCAAAAACCGTTTCGTTGGATATGCCTTGAGATGCATTATTCTTTTCTATCTCAATGCGCCGCCGTTTCATCGCAGCAGCCGCTGGCAATAGGTTTTCGACCATAGCATCATCATCCTCCACATCATCGGGCGGCGCAGGACGTTTCAGAGATGTTTTGCCAGTGGCACGGACATCTTGAGGATCGACGTCCATCCCAGACTCGGCGTGTAAGCCATCCTGCTACCCGTCGTATTAGAGCCACAATGAAAAGCTTTTGGATTACCTGCTTACCGAGTCTCTTTGTGACGCATCCTCCTCTAAATCGTTCATTTGTGAAATAGATTCCACCTTCCTCGATGACGGAGGGAGCTCATCAGGATCAAAGCCGTCATCAAAGCCCTTGAATCGACTTGTTATGGCTCTTCGGGTTCTGCCACGCTTTGGCGGTGCTTGCGACACTTCCGGCTGAGCGGAAGGGGCTTCCGTTGTTTGGACGGTCTCTGATTGAGCTATCGTCCGAGGTTGCAACGAGGCTATCAAGGCATGAGTTAGCCTTCTATCGACGAGTGGACAGTCAACACATACAAGCCCTTGGCGGAGGTGCAGCGCTGTTGGAATCTTCCTCCTCAGGTAGCGGCTTTCTAAGGATACTTGCGTCATTCAACAAGATTGCATCAAGGAACTCGCTCTGCTCTATCAAGCGCTGATCAAGCCGAATCGCTACCGCATCCCCAAGCTCAACGGCCCATCGTTCAAACTCCTTCTTTCCTCTAAATCTCACCACAACAGCCCCTTTACCTTCACTACCATCTTCAAATTCCCCTAGACCCTTCTCACCTGCTACATTCTTAACGTACCGCACGACCTCGTCGGCAGTCGTTTTACCCAGCTGAAGCTCGTAATATAATGCCTTTCCGCCACCATTTACGATTGGCGCCTGAAGATTGTCAAACTGAGCAATGTCACAGAATACAAACGTGTAGCCATCAAAGACTTCGGATCGGTTAGGATCTGGAACGAAGACGCCAGCCTCTCTGGGTTTAGGTTCCTTCCCCGGAGCTGGGAGATGCTGGGTGGCATCTGGCCAATTGGCGTCGAAATCTTCCTCGAGCGGTGATTGACTCTCGGGCTCATCCAAGTCAGTGGGTGTTGCCGCATATACCAAAGCATCCACGAATGAGTCGGTCACGATAGACTTTCCATTGATCAGCGCTTGAAGTCCTTTGGCAGTATTGCGCTTGTTGGCAACAACATGAGTCGTTTTATCGATGATGTAGGTAGTGATAGCCTTGATGTCGAGGTCTTCAATACGAGCACGGACTGGAATGAGTGGATCCTTACTCTTCTGCTCTTTGGAGGAGAAAGAGAAGGTCAGAACCACAGGGTACCATTTGATCCTGGTCAATACTTTCAGACGCTGCACCTCCAAAGGCGAAGGATTTACTTACCGAAATAGCTCCTCGACGTTACCCAGTTTGAAGACATGCTCGTCCTTGGTAAGAGCTTTTGACTGGCCTCTGATCTGTTCGCCGTCCAGCAATGTGCCTTGCTTGGAGTTCTCATCCTGCACAGTGAGCTCTGACCGGGTATGCACTTTAGACTGGCATCAGTTAGATCTAAACGGCTCTCCGACGAATGGGTGACTAGTAGTTTACTCCATCCCCAGGCTGAACGGTTGCCAGTGATATCGTGAGGTGTTTTCGAGAGATGGACTTCTTATCGATGAGGAAAACGCCTGTGTCGGGGATCAGCACTAAGCTCAGTCGAAGACTCGCCTGTTTGCGCACCTTTTTCACGTGGCGGCCTCCCGAATAAGTACTTCTTTCCAGGCCTCAGCCACATTCTTTTACCTAGATCGTGTCAGGTCAGTGATGTAAGGGATCCGTTTGATATCTACATTGGGAGCCATACCGTGCAGTATGTCGCCATCACACTCAAGTAACCACATGGCTTCACGATGGTTTCGACGGAGATGCTTTAGAAATTGTCGTGACAGCTAACGTGGGGAAGGCTGCAGACGCGACACGAAATCAGGTGACCCAGCTTCCCCAATCAAGCCCGCCGTGTGATATCATTGCTTACCCATCTCTTACTAAGCACCCCTATTTATGTCTTAGTCATCATTTCCTATATATACTCTACATAGCATAAACAAATAGGAACAACTTTCTACAGACTGATTCACATCTGATAGCATCAAAGATTTAAAACACACTTTCAAGCAGCTCTGAAGCTTGAGCTTCAGTCTGAGCTGATTTAATTTATATTTTAATTATGAAAATTTCAATGCAATAATGCATAAATTATATATTCATTCTCTCTTCAGTGCTTATCACTACTTTAGTATTGAGACTACAGAATAAAGAAATGAGTTCTTACATTGTGTTGTATAAAGAAAAGTTCTATCTTTTTTATATTGTAATATGTTTGACAGTGATTCAAATCAAACTGAAATTGATTTGTTAATTAATGTTTTTTATTATTTACAATCTCTCAATATAAAGCTCAACTCTATTTCTATAATGATGAACAAACTCACTATTGTTAATTAATCATCAGTGTCAGAAACAGCTTCTTGAGTTAATTACAAAACAATGATAAATTAAATTGCATTTCTTTAAACTTAATTAAGAAATGTTCATGCTGATTAACTGATCTTTATGTCTGAGACTATATCTCTATTTAGTGTAGCTTCAGAAACTTAAAAAATATTTAATGTAATAATGTTTCTTTCTGCAGCAGTGTTTAAGAATTCTCTGAAGATGAAGACATTATCTGTCTATAAGAATAGTCAAAAAGTGAACACTGCAGAGATGTAAGTTCTTAAAATAAAAGCTTATTTTCAATTTTATGAAATGTTGATGAATCAACTTCTAAGTGACAAAACAAAGATTATTGTTATAATCAGTTATTTAAAAGATACTGTCAAAGTATGATGACTCTGAAAAGAAGAACAACTTTAAGTTAGAGAAGACTTGTTAAATATTAGATCTTAAAATATGAATAACTTCTTTTTAGCATTTCTACTGATCTTTGAAAATGTTAATGAAATGAAACATCAATGTCATTATTATGAGACATTAAAACAAACAAAATCAGTTTGACAATATGAAGTAGAGTTTACAAAGATTGTACAATTTCTTTAATCTATATCAGTTAAATATAAATAGAAATGACAGTTCATTCAGAGTCTAAAGCAGATGATTTAATTTAAATTTTGAAAGTATTTAAAGACTGAAGTGACTACTCTTAATGAGCTAATTTAACAAGCTGATTAAATTAAATAAAGTCTTTAAGAAACACATAATGAAAATTATCTTAACATCTTTAACAGCTTAAATTTGAACTGTAATAATTCATTAAACAATTCTTAAGATCAGTTTCAAAGTCATAAAAGATCAATTATATCTAAATTAAACAAGTCAGATATGAAAGCTTATCAAATCTAATATAAAAAGAATAAAGCATGCTTTCACTGTAAAAAGTTCTTGCATATAGTTAAAGATTACTGAGACAACAAGGATATTAATAAGAGTAAAGATAAGAGCAAAGATAAGAACAAGAATAAGAATAAGAGAAAGAATAAAGATAAAAAGAAGCTGAAGATTGTTGAAGTTGATTTGAATGATTTGAAAAATTAAAGTTGTTCATAGATATAGAAGTGTTTGTGAATAAGTTAATAAAAGCTTCTATTCAACTTAATAATGATTTGAGTGAAGCATTCACACTGAATGACTTAGAATTCTTATTATTAAATATAATCTTTAGTTAAATCAACATTCTTAATTTAAATGTATATATTCTTGCAGGTCACATTTGAGGCAGACTGAACAAGATAAATGTAAAGATATTAATTGATTTAAATGTAAATCAAATATATATCTTCTTGACAGTTGTCAATCAAATGTTGATTAATAGTTAATATGAAATTAAATTGCTTAAGATATTCTTGCTGAATGAACAGATCATTTAATTAACTGCAAAGCTGATCTTTCATCTTAAGATAAATAGCTTTTGACAATGATTAAAAGCATAAATTGTGAATCTTTAAGAACATAATCTCATTCTGAGATTAATCTAACTGAAAGTCATTAATTCTCAGATTGATTGAGCTATGAACTGTATGATGATTTGAGATTAACAACAGAAATATCATTATCTATTTTTAAAAAAGCAACAATGAGTCATAAACAAGTCAACATTAAATGTGATTGAAGAATGCACAGCTATGAAGACACTTTAAAATTGCAGAATTGTCAGACACTTATTAGTGATTTAACAGAACTCAAAGAAGTCAGAAGCTGAACTGTTAGCTGTTATGAATGAATGATTACAAGTTGTTATTAAAGAGTTTTAATCTGTATTTAGATTGACTTTATCAGACAAATTATTATCTAAATGAGTGTTTAAACATAGCATTAACATCAACAACATTAAGTCTATCAATATAAATACTTATTCTCTGTCACAGCTACAGCTAAACAAACAGACTAAACAGATAACAGAGCTAATGAATAAAGATCTGATTTGTGAGTTCACAAGTTCATGAGACTTTTTGATTCTGTTTATTAAAAAGAAGAAGAGTACATGATGAATATGCATTGATTATAGAGCATTAAATAACATTACTGTTAAAAATGAATATTCACTTCTCTGAATTCAGAAATGTCTAGATTGAATCAGTAAAGTCTAATATTTAATCAAGCTTAATCTCACTTTGAGCTATTATTAAGTTTGTATAATCAAAAATGATATGAAAAAGACTCTCTTCAACACTCATTACAGCAAATATAAGTTCACAGCTATGTTCTTTAAGTTATGCAATGTCTCAGCAACATTTCAGTCAATGATAAACTCTATATTACAGAACTTACTCAACAAATTCTGTCTAATATATCTCAATAACATACTGATCTTTTCTGACTCAATTTCAGATCATCAGAAACACTTATGAATCATTCTCAATATCTTAAAGAAACATAAGCTATATGCTAAGTCTAATAAGTGCACTGTTGAGATGAAAATTCTTAAGTTTTGTAAACATATTGTGAGACAAGACACACTATGACTGATCTTTATTAAGATATCAGTCATTAAGAATTGATCTGCCTCAAAGACAGCACATTATGTACAGCAGTTTCTTGAACTGACTTCATACTACTGACAATTCATACAAGAATTTGTGTTAGATATATAACTCACAATAGCTGTGCTATTAGTGTGGTGCCACCTTTTGACAGGTTATGAGCCCGGGTTGGCGTAATGGTATTGAACATGCGTTGGCTGCCTTACCTGCGTAAGCCCAAGGTTATGAGTTCAAACCATGTTGTGTGCGCATTCTTTCTGCCCGTGAGAAGCTGGGTAAGCGACGTATGAGCGTGCCGGCCGATCGCGGGTTAGGGGGAGTGTTAGATATATAACCCACGATAGCTATGCTATTAGTGTGGTGCCACCTTTTAACAGGTTATGAGCCCAGGTTAGTGCGTGATAACTTGCGTAAAGTGGCGCCTAGGCCACCTCTGCCGGTGGTTCAAGTCCATGGTGAGGGAGTAAGTCCAAAAGGTCACGAGTTTGAACCGCTGTCTGCGCGCACCCTTTACACCTGCGGGTCGGTTGCGGGCCGATCGCGGGTTAGGGGGAGTGTTAGATATATAACCCACGATAGCTGTGCTATTAGTGTGGTGCCACCTTTTAACAATTTGCATAAATCACAGTACTGTTATTGAATTTACTTAAGAAGAATGACATCAAGTTATGTATAAAGAAGAATTAACTCATTATCTGAAATACACTATGTAACAGTGTCTTTCAACAACTTAAGAATGCACTTACATTTGAATCAATACTTATTTAAGTAGCTGTACACAAATTATTTACTATCAAAATGAACACTTTCAAATGGGCAATCAGCTGTGTTCTGATGCAGAATGAAATGAATGAGAAACATCATTTAATTATTTATGATGATCAGAAGTTATAAGATGCAGAGTGTTAAAAGGTGGCACCACACTAATAGCATAGCTATTGTGAGTTATATATCTAACACTCCTCCTAACCTGCAATTGGCCCGCAACTGACCCGCAGGTGTAAAGGGTGCGCACAGACAGCGGTTCAAACTCATGACCTTTTGGACTTACTCTTTCACCATGAACTTGAACCACTGGCAGAGGTGGCCTAGGCACCATTTTATGCAAGTTATCATGCACTAACCCAGGCTCATAACCTGTTAAAAGGTGACACCACACTAATAGCATAGCTATCATGAGTTATATATCTAACACAGAGCTCAATTATTCTGTTTATAAAAAGAAGCTATTGATCATTAAGCATGCACTTTAAACTTGATAGTATTATATTGAAAATAATTATACTACAATTATCATTATGAATCATGAAGATCTACAATATTTAAAGAATACACTGCACTCATTTAAATGACTAGCTTGATGAATCAACAAATTTCAGCAGTATAATCTTAATATTTAATATTAACCTAAAGCTCAGACTGTCATATTAGATTCAATTAATTATTAACTCAATTTTATAAAGAAAGACTCAGCAAATAAAGTGTTCTTAGATGCTCTGTGAAGACTAAACAATGTGAAATGAAAGAAAGTGATGATACTGTATCTGAAAGATGATACAGAATCTGAAAAGTCACTGCTTTATAAGCATATATGTGAAAATGATGTGACAGATTAATTTTAACTGCATTATGATTTGAAATTGAACAATCTGTATTTAATTTGAAAATAAAACAACAACAAAATGTCATTTCTACAGTTTTAGTACTGTGCAGACTTTTTAAAACATATATACATTAAATATAAGTATCTAGAAGTGTCAGAACTGCTAAAAGTCATTTGACTTTGAGCTTGATGATATGAACTATTGCAGAATATTAAATTATTTATAAAGCATTATTTTAACTGTTAAGTTGCTCAACAATTCTGAAAATATTAAAAGATTAAAGAACATTCATATTTAACTTGTAAGAATTTACTACTGTTTGAAAGATAAAAAATCAATATAATAAACATACTATCTTAAATGTCTTAAGAAAACTGCTGAATTATAACAGCAATTAATAATGTTACAGACTGATCTGTGACTAAAGCTGTTCTGAATGCAACAGAAACAACAGTTGTAGATTTTCTGTATGATGAAATCTTTATAAATTATGATTTACTGAGAGAGTTACTATCTAATAATGATATGAACTTTCTCAGTCATGTTATGATCTACTATTTGAAAAAGTTTAAGACTCAGTATAGAACAATAACTCTTTATTATCTCTGCACAAATGAAAAGATAGAAAATCTAAATGAAATGTTGAGCTTTATGCTTACAAAATATCTTATGAGTAAATTAACTTAACTATGAGATAAATACTTATTACAAGCACTTTTTGCAGCTCAAATCTAAGTTTATAATACAACTAAACAGAGCTCATTCTATCTACTGTATAAGATAAATTTATGATTATTAGACAACTTGAATGATCCTTAATTGCTGAGAGAAACTGACTTTAAAGATCAGTTAAAATGAGTTGAGCAAGTATAGATGATTTAAACAATCATCAACAAAATTCTTTTACAAAAGATTATTGAATCAAAAATGATTTGTAATGAAACAGTGCAGTTAAGCACTATAAAGAAAGATGACTGAGTATTTATATAAAATGAAGAGTCTCAGAAGTTTAAAGCTAAATGATTTGAGTCTTATAAGATATTGAAAACTTATTCATTAGAAATTTATACATTAGAAATGCTCATAGAGCATGTTTTATGAAATTTAATTCATAGTAATTGACTTGTAAAAGCACATATCTTTAATGTCAATGAATTTTAAGCTAATTCAGAGCTGCAAAGCAGTCTGAAACAAGCTAAACTATTTGTGCAGTGATTAAGTCTCAAAGTTGATGAGATTCTTAAATAAAAAAAGTTATTATTGTCTTTCTATAAAGAACTCTTAATCATATCTTGAGTCAAATGAGATCACAGACAAAAGAAAGAGCTATATAAGCTTTTAATAGAGAAGAGAGAAGATCTTTCTTAAAAGATAATTTATAAGACATAAAAATGCTATGAACAGATAAATTCATTTATATTCTCATTACAAAACATTTTAAAAGTACATTGAAGTGTTGCTTTTTTCAAACTGATCTTGACTGAAGTGAATGATGTGATAAATGCATTACAGAAGACTATTAAAAGTCAAAGAAATATTGATGATTTAATTTTAACATTCATGACAGAAGAGAGATGTAATCAGAAGGAAGTGAAAGTCTTGACATTACATAATATTAAGAAAAAATTGAATGATCAAAAATGATCTGATAAAGACTTGCAACAACAACACAATGAATTGAAGTCAAAGCAAACAAGTAATAAAGCTAAAAAGAAAGATCAAAAAGTCTTAACTTCAATAAGAATCAACAGTAATTTGATGATGATCTGTAAAAGAAATATGAGCTTATATAATCTACATAAGAGATTTAAGAAAAAGGTTCTTATAGACTAGAAGATAATAGTATTAGAAGCAAAGCAATTTCATTAACTATTTATCTATTAAAAAAAAAAAAAAAAAGCTATAAGCTGAGTATGAACTGTATTTAAAGCAAAACTATCATTTACTGTAATGATGCAATAATGAGTAAGAACACAATTGACACAGATAAAACAGTAATGCAAGCAAAACAATAAACACACTGATGTTAAGTCTTTCAGCTCAACAACAAAGAATCTCAGTAGTCATCTTTAATTTATCTACAGTGCTTGAAACATTCTCTGTCAATGAGTAATTGTAGTCAACAGAGAACATAATGTTGTCAATAATGATAATGAGAATAGTAGATAAAGCAGCAATACAACAACAACAAAAAGTTGTCAGATTGACAGATAAAGAGAATTTGAACTCTGCATGATTTAGAATAATAAGTAGCTGTTATATTAATATAAACTTATACTTACAAAAGCTGCACTGAATACTCTGCACATCTTAATGACAGTTCATACACAAATTACAGAGAAGATAATGATCATTAAACTTAATTTAAATGCACATCATAAACAGTCTGTCTTCATGCACACAGTTGTCACAGACAGTCAATTCACATTTCTTATAAATATGAATGACAGTGACTTCACAATATATTTAATAAGCACAAAAACAATCTGAATTCATGTTAACACACAGAATTAACTATTAAATTATTAACAACATCTTAAGCTCAGCTCTGAGCTGACTCTTTAATAGCAGATTAGTCAGAACATTAAGTAATGAGAAGCTGAGCTGATTAATAGTTAATTCATCAGAGAGAGAAAAGAAAGCAATATTAAAAATAGAATATTTAATTAATTTTAAATATTGTTAGTCTTTGAACTGAAATTGAGACAATGACATATTGAGAAGAGAGTTTTGCAAGCTTTTTTTAAAACAGAAATGATTAATAATCTTGTAAATATAATTAGAAATAGATTTCTTTTAATTTGAGTTGTTATTATCTATATCTGATGATGAAGCAACAGCAACACAATGTGAAACACAGATCTTAAAAGATAATCTATAAAACATTAATGATATGCTGTGAACATATTACAGAAGTTTACATGATGATAGAGCAAATAAAAAATTGATAAGCTGATGAAGTAGTGATTAAAAGTTGAAGTGTGATCAAAAATTAAAAAAAGAAAAAGAGAATTTCTTTTGAGAGATTGTGATCAATGATATAAATAGACAGTATAGACAGTGAATAATTCATTTTATTGTTATGACAATAATAATCTGCACTTCTAGCTGCTTTTGAATGACAGTAGCAATGTGAAGTGAGATAACACAATGTGAATGTGAACTGCAGACAGAAATTTTACAGAACATCAAGCAAATCTCTGCACTCACATCAGTGAACTGTTGTGACTGTGCAGTAGAAAAGAATGTGATATCATTGCTTACTCATCTCTTACTAAGTGCCTCTATTTATGTCTTAGTCATCATTTCCTATATATACTCTACATAGCGTAAACGAATAGGAACAACTTTCTACGGACCGATTCACAGCCGCCGAGGCTGTTGATCATGTGCACCTTGACAACAATACGAAAGCTAGAAATTCCCCTTTATCGTTATTTCATTCCGTTGATACTCACATTACGATCTAAAGTATTCTATCAACATGGCCGACAAAGACCCCAATCCTGCCGTTGACGAAACTCCCATCTCACCTGTCGAACGGCGGGACTCACTCGAGAAACATCTCCAACACCGCCCCGAACCGAAGGAGCTGAAAGACAGACATATCCTTCTCGACACCAATGCCGCTCCGTGAGCATTTCATACGAAACAGACGTTATGAGTTCTAACCGTTTGCGCCTAGCGCTCTACAATCAGCAACCCAAGAGCTCGAACGGCAACGCACAACGGACAGCCTTAGGAAACAGCTCGAGAAGCGTCCGGAGCGGGAGGAGTTGATTGAACGTGCGTGGATGCAATACTGCTAGCTGCCTGGCAGCTTACTGATACAACTGGCCGATTGCAGGCAACATTCTTCCCGACTCCACAGCCGCCCCGGCGTTGCAGGGTCAACAGCGAGAGCTCCAGAAGCACATGCGTGCGAACAGCTTGGAGCAGAAGATTCAACATAGGCCCAAGCCGGAGGATCTTATCAAGGAGGGGATACTGGAACCTAATGAGGATCCCACGAAATAGTATGGGCTCGGATCTTTCTTGTTCATTACCGATCTGCGTATACCTTGTTGCTGGAGCAAACAATGTGGAATTAGCACTTACGATTATTGAGATACTTACGTTTGTTGAGATGACACTCGAACAACCATCCGTCAGACAGATATAGTAGTAGATAGCCATTGCCTGATCATCTGTCAAAATACTTGATCTAGTAGCTCTCGACCGGCTCTCTCGTTCCCCCTCCACCGTCCAGATCGGGCATCCAGCCTTTTGGCCTCTCCCTACCTCTGATGATCATGCCATACGCAGCATTCTCAACTTTCTCAACGCACGTCTTCATCACCTCCATCTTCTTCTCCACATCCCTCCCAAGCGCCGCTCCGCCCGACATGGCGGAGGTCGTATCCAAGCCTTCAAAGAATGTCCGCAGCGATCTGAGATCTGACAAGATATTCGACTCCGGCACTCCCGGGTTCGAACCTTCCGACTCGGTTGTAGAGCCTGGCAAACATCCATTCGTCGCCATGGTCGTGATCGCGAATCTCATCAGCTCGCCAACCAAGTCAAAGATTCCCAGGACGTAGTCATCTTCTGTAAGATCTACGTCACCTGGAATACTCCGCTTTGCATCTTCATATGTGATCAATGTTTGTGTCTCGAGGTAATGCTGGAAGGAGACCGCTTCCATGAATTCCTGCACGCCGCCCGATATCTGCCGTTGATACCGCCAGGCATTGATCCCTTGGACGTCGCGAGATATAGAGACGAACAAGCCGTGGATATCTGCGAGACGAGTGGCGTTTTCTTTCGCAACGTTTGGCGGTATGCTGCTTTTGAGCTGGCGGACTCTATGAAGTGGGGTCTAAGCTTTGCCATAGTTGGAATTGCACACAGGGAAGTCTACCTGTGCAATGAAAAGATCCTGAGATCGGATAAGTAAATGTCTCGTTCACTGACCACGCACAGCGCTCACATCTTCTTGCTCAAAGCAGTGATGTCGCGGGAAGCTTTGATGATCCGCTCTCTCCGGTCATGGTGTTCATCGAGCTCATTGCGGAAGACCTCGAACATGGGCATGAACGGCGATGCCACATTGGTGTCATTGGGCTTGCCATCGTGGAAGCGTTCTACACCTGCCATATTACTTCTAGAAAGTGCTATACTTTCAAAGAAGACGGTGCCGATGAGGGGAGTCGATAAGGTACAGTATCAAGGTACGAAGGCACGGTAGTGCTACAGACGCCATCTTGCATTAGCGGCGGGAGCTTCCCGGGAAGCTGGGGACGATCGTGTACTTAACGGTCAAGTAACGTTAGCGTTGGACCAGCAATCCCAAGCTCAATAGAAAGCTTTTATCGAAGGCATGGCCTAATTGGCTGGAACGGAGTAAGAATCAATCAATCAATCAATCAATAGAAAGCTTTTAATGAGCAGGAGCAGCATCTCTTCATCCTCGTCGTATCTTCAATAATGTCTCTCACTGCTTTCAACAACTCCAATCTCTCTCATTCATCTTAAAGCACTCTCTCTCAACACCACCCCTTCCCCCACTCCACCCACCATGCCCTCCCTCTTCTCGTCCCCCCCCACCATCTTCACCCTCGCCATCCTCCTCCGCATAACCCTCCTATTCTACGGCCTCTTCCAAGACGCGCACTCGCCCATGAAATACACCGACATCGACTACTACGTCTTCACGGACGCGGCGCGCTTCGTCTCGCGCGGCCGATCGCCCTACGACCGCGACACGTACCGGTACACGCCTCTACTCGCCTGGCTCCTGCTGCCCACGACATGGGGCTACGGAAACAGCGGGCTGTGGTTCTCCTTCGGCAAGGTGGCCTTCGCGGCGGGGGACGTCGTCGGGGGCTGGCTGATGGTGCGGGTGCTGCGTTCGGCGACGGGGATGCGCACGGAGCGGGCGTTGAAGTTCGCGAGTATTTGGCTGCTGAACCCCATGGTGGCGACGATCAGCACGCGCGGGAGCTCGGAGGGGCTGTTGGGCGTGATGGTCATTGCGCTGCTGTGGGCCGTGATGAGGAGGCGGATCGGGACGGCGGGGGTTCTGTTGGGGCTCGCGGTGCATTTCAAGATCTACCCGTTCATCTACGCACCGTCGATTATTTGGTATCTCGATGACGACAGCAGTCCCGCTACGGCTAGCGGGACACCTCTTCGTTCGGACCGCCAGAAGCCGAAGTCGGTAGGGGAGCGGTTGTCGCGACTTTTGGCGCAATTCCGAACGTTCCTGACCCCCGCCCGCCTGACCCTAACGCTGACCAGCCTGCTCACGTTCACTCTCTTGAACGCAAGCATGTACGCTCTCTATGGCTATTCATTCCTCCAACACACCTATCTCCACCACCTCACTCGCATCGACCATCGTCACAATTTCTCGCCTTACAATACCCTCCTCTACCACTCCCACTCCCACTCCTCTCCCCACTCACCCACAACCTCAACCTCAACGTCACAGTTTGGCAGTAATCTGCGCGTCGAATCCCTAGCCTTCATCCCCCAGCTCTTCCTCTCCGCCCTGCTGATCCCCCTCGCGCTCGCGAAGCGTGACCTGCCGAGCACGATGCTGGCGCAGACGTTCGCGTTCGTGGTGTTCAACAAGGTTTGTACGAGCCAGGTCAGTCTTGTCCATTCCCTGCCCGTCCTCCTGTGAAACGCCCGCTAGGGACATAGCGAAAGCAATCTTGCGTGGGGGAAGGAGGTGAGAGGATGAGAGCTAACGGTCACGACGGCGGTTCGGGCGGATGTAGTATTTCCTGTGGTACATGGTCTTCTTACCTTTCTACCTGCCGCGCTCGTCGTTGTTGCGGAAGCCGTATCTGGGTGGGGGGATTGGGGCGTTGTGGGTTGGGGCTCAGGTATGAGTTTTCAGTGCCGGCGGGTTTCATGTCTTTGAGAGCGTCTGGCGTACTCCTTACGCTACTGACTCACGGCTTGCGTATACATAGGCTCTCTGGCTGCAACAAGGCTATCAGCTCGAATTCCTAGGAAAAAGCACCTTCGTACCGGGTCTGTGGGTTAGCAGTCTGCTGTTCTTTCTCGTCAACGTCTGGATACTAGGCATCATCATCTCCGACGTCGGTCGACAGGACATAACGCCAGGCGTGGTGAGTATAGATGGCAGGAAGGCCAAACATGTGGCAAATGGGAGAGAGATAGATAGATGAAGCGCATTTTCAAACGTTCTAAATTATTCGAACCCGATCATGACTGGGTTACATGATTACCTTAGGTACAGTAAGGTACATAGCCCTTTCTTTCCCGCCTACCTAGATGATGTACAACACACACTTGCGCCGAAATGCCACCCCGAAAAAAGTCCCAGATGGTATGCCCGCCCACAGACACCTCGCTGAATGGGCAATGTGACAGATGAGATGGTCGGTGCAGATATCTTATGTAGCGTTTTGAAATTATGACGCGAGCGGGACAAGTTCGTCAGACAAACGCACCCACCAGAGACGACGGATCCGCAATCGAGGCGTAGCTGTCCGTCTTGATGCTCATTGGTCTTTGCTTCGGCCACGTGACGTCAAGAACCCTGAAGCCGTCCTTACTGATGCTACCAATCCCCAGCTCATCGCTAAGTTGGACGTACCGCGCCCCTGGTCGAACATGAGGTAGAAGGGCGAGGATCTCTTCGTTCCAGATCCCGGTACATTGATTGCCACTGAGTTGGAAGTAAGGATTGAGCAGGGCACATGGTGAGTCTAGATCGATGAAGCGGATCCGTAGGTTCTTCAGTGCGGCCAGAATGTCCAGCGACTGTACTCCTGCCACGACGATACCTTCAAAGGCTTGGATGAAGGTCCAGTTGCAGATTCCCGTCCCGTCGTTCCAGTTTAGCTTGCGCCGGCAGCAATTTTTCACCACAATGTCCAGCGATTTCAGCTTTGGAACCCCTCTCAACTGTTCCGCAGCACGGCATGCCTGCGAGAAGAAATTGCCGCAGATGCGACCCGTATAGGCCAAGGCTTCGAGCTGCGGTGCAATCGCGGCCAGATCGTGGCAGATATGGTTTGCTGGATAGACTTTATTCCACATATGAGCCGACGAGGCGGCCTTGTCGTAGAAGCTTTCCAAGCAGATGTTGACATGAGTAAGAGTGGGTGGGATGTGCTGGAGTACTTTAGATATCATCATATAACTTTTGCTTTTCGGCTTGGCAAATGTGCAATGCCATTCGCGGACATTAGGGACTGCGGCAGCGAGAATCTGAAAGTGCTTCTCTTCCCGGATGATGTTCCAAGCCCCTTTCATGACAAGGGTACGTATGTTGGAGAGAACTGGAAGTTTCTGAGAGTCCAGCCCGCGAGCGTCCTTGTTTCTAAAGAGCTGTATCATCGGTGGTTTCTTGCAATGCCCACCCTCGAGGGTGAGTATGCATGATTCTGGAAAGAGACACTTGACACACTCCAAGATCTCGTCCAAGGTGGCATTGTGAGAGGCTAATTGATAGACCAAGCTGATATTGTTGGTCTCTTCAAACGATGTCGTGTTGGCATTGACGATGGTGGTGACAATCGCCCGAGACTGGATTTGGCGTGGGTTGATCTGCACAGGCGAGTAGGATGGCGAAGGGCCAGACTTCTTTTCCCACACAGGTACCCACACTTCGATATGTTTCACGTACGATTGGAGATGCGGGCGAAGCAGAAACCATTCCCCGCATTGGTGAAGTCCGATCTTGGTACCTTTGACCTTGACTATTCCGTGGCTGATGGTTAGAAAAAGGCTGATTTGTGGGCAATCCTACAAGTGACTTACTGTGACGATATAGCCTCTCTTGCACCAGTCGCCGCCAGAGGGGGGAGACAAGCCCCAAATTTGACAGCTGCTTTCGTCTCGGATGGCGCAGAACGTTACTCCAGCCCCGGGTTGCTTGAGATCCTTTTGCTGCACAAGAAGAAGTCGAAGCACGAACTCCGAACAAGTGGTCGAGAATTGCTTCATGTATCTCAACAGGCAGCCCTCCAAGCTGCAACCTCTGCGCGTTGTCTGGCAGTGACTTTCCCACCATTTGCTCAGCACCATGATCGACCATACCCTTGTCCAACAGCCCGTGTGTCTCTAATGCAGTTTGTAATGAAGTGATTGCCAGCAAGGTATCTGTGGTGGCCAATGTTGGATCGGATAAAGGAGGGAAAGGCAAAGTGTTAGGTGTGGGCCCGGAGACTGACATGTCGGTCAACATGATGGGCAGGTCGATGCGTTGTGATAGCTGGAGTAAAGGTGACACTGGGCTCGTGCGCATGCGGCAACTGTGTTGAGACGAGGATGCCGACAGAGTCTGAATCGCAGGCACGAGTTGTCACACGAGGTAATCAAATGTACTTGTGGTGTCTGCAGGATCTCAACACATTGATACTGAAGCGGGGGTCGTCAAGTAAGAATGATCCTGTAGGTAAGGGCTGTGCTACGCGTTCCCAAATTTGCACATCAAATGGACAAGGGAGTGGAAGTAATGAGTGAAGGAGAGAGAAAGGAAAGAAGAAAGGAAGGATTGTTGTGAAGAGGAGATGAGTTGTGCGGGTGAAAGTGAAGCGGATCAACACGTCAATAATGGAATCTTTTGCGAGGTTTTGAGGGGGGGGGAGGTGGGCCAAGCATATCTCTTGTGCACGCACGACTAAGCCCCGGGAGATAAGCGTTAGCCGAAACCTTGTCTCAGCCCCAAGTGAAAACGTCAAACTAAGCCACAATCGTCTGCTGCCTCATCTGGGTAAGTGCAATCACAGAAAGTCTACAGGGCTCTGAAGAGAATTGGAAGCACATCTCTGAGAGGGATGGGTTTAGATGTAACGTTATATTACGGCTGCCTCTACTATATGTATATGTATTGGATCCATACCTCGTACAGAACAATCTGCATGGATACTGGGTATCTTGACACTGTGTCGCGTAGCTCTTCGTCTAGTAGGTAGTCTGTTGATGAGCATGTATACGACCGTTCCACACATCGGCCTCCTGGAGGGCACAACGCTTGATGGTGGTGACGAAAGATATTGATGTTTTCCAACACCCATGGAAAAGAACCGGCTGAAATAAGTAGTATGTATGCATCCCGAAAGCTACACCAGGCAAAGGTTGAGTTATTGGTGTAAGCAGAGGGTCTCATCATCGCTGATGAGCAAGGCAAAATAGCAATCTAAGCACATCTTCGGCACAACAGCAGCCAGGGAGTGGCTGAATTGCAATTTGACATCCGTGCTATGCCTGCCATGTTCCAAGCAGTCACGCTGATCCAATGGACACGACTGCAAATGTTGCAAGCTTTTCTGATATGTAAACACTCCACATCGTGGCGAGTAGGAAATTTCGTATGGTACAACCGACAAAATGACGCTCGCAAACAGGTCGGTAAGATCTTACATACATATTACAGCTCGCCGTGGTCGTATTTGCTCAGGATCTCGTCTGCCTGTGCGGGTTGGGGTCTCGAGAGTTTACCTTTGCTGATTTGATCAACTACCACATCGAACCGTGCGCCCATAAGATATGCAACGAAGACCTGCGAGCATCAGTGATGGTCGATCTGGCAGTAAAGCAGAGGCGGCATACCATGATACATGAAAGCAGGAATAGTGTGCCCATGACTGCCATCAGCATGTAAATCGTGTCCCATTTCGCCTCTTCCGTTGCCTTGGCATTCGCGGCGTCCAGTGGTTGTGCTTGGCTGGTCTTGTCTACCTCACTGGCTTGTTGCTGAACGATGACTTGTGGGCTTTGCGAAGGGAAGATTGACTCGATAAATTGCTCAATCTGTAGCTAGATCAGTGATCGTGTGATGATTACTGGAGCGATCAAGAACTAACCCTGGCGCAAGCAATACTGATCTTGAGGAAATTTGGATCTTTGGGCGTGTTCTTCTTATGAATCTTCCGAGCAAACATTCGGAAGACTTCGCACACAGTCTGGAGATTCTGGGTGGACTGCACCATAATCCGACAAGCGTCCCCCTTTTTGATCTTAATATTCCTCTGGAAGATGGCCGGATTTCGAAAGACAAGCTCAAGGGAAGCGATGGCCATAGATTGAGGGATAGCAGCAAAGTTGAAGACACTTTGCTCTTTAAGACCCGCCAGATAAAAGAGGCATTCGTCCGCATGAGTGAGAGCGTTGAGGACCATCTCTGAGCTGCAATTGAGTGCCGCTTCCAAGTTCTCCTTCTCGAACAGATCCTCAAACTTGTCTACGTGCTTGCTCCAGATCTCCTTTGGATAGAAGATACGCTTGTCTTCCCAATCTTCTTTGATATCCCGAATGATGTTGGTCTTCTGCAAGAACAAACCCATAGACTCCTGAAGATGTGGTTTCTGCAGCAGCGCTGGATTCGCCAACTCGCTTTCCACAAACAGTCGAGTGAGCCCTTCACCCACAAGACCAGCAACGTAATGACAGTAGAGATTGTAATCCTCGACAGTGTTCACACCGATAGAGTTGTGAATTGCGTTCGCACAAAAGTCCGCCATGCCGTTACCCATCTTGTGCGTGATGTCCTTGATGATCGTTCGATATGCAGGCTTAATCTTCTTGAACTCTTCGACCACGTTGTTGAACTCGACAAGCAATTGCCTGTCCTTTTCGTCAGGGCCGTTCCCATTGAAGGTCCAACCATCCTTCTCCAAGATGTCATCAAAGTGTCTAAGCAGTGGGTCCTTCTCTTCCAGCGCAATGGTCATGTCATCTTCAATGGTGTCAAGGCCGCGCAAGATTAGATAGAAAACAGCGATAGGCACGAGCAACTCTGGATGAAGCTCCTGAATGACTGTGCTGAAACTTCTGCTTGTCAAATCGAGGAGATCAAAGCATTTGCGCAAGGTAATGGACTCCTTTTCTTCGTCTCGCTCGTGTACGGGTTGATGCCATACTTTCCTATGATTAATTCGTCAGAGGGCAATCTATAAAAACTGAGTTCGAGAAGACTTATGCACACCATTGTATGATGTCTCTCAGCTCCTGGGGATGCACAATATAGTAGAGAACGTCGGTGACACGCATCGTATGGATGAGAAAGCTATAACCCTGCGCGACGGGGGAGAGGCCCTGCGGTGATACTGACAAATAGACCTCTTTTATGAATACAATGAGTTGAACGAAGATGTTGTTTCGGTCAAGACAGTATGATCTAGAAGAATTGGCGCATTCACAGATCGTTAGAAAGACACGGTGCTCTCCGTGTAGCCGCATCAACTACGGCAGTCGCACAGCCGTACCTTAGGTACGCACTCCGCGCTACCTTGATTGCATGAGCGCCGCACTAACGTCCTTCAAGCTAAACGGTTTACGGAATCTTGGCCGATAATCATATCACAAGGAAAATACTGAGTAGGTTATGCGAGTGTCAGTTCGACAACATACACAAGGACACATCTTTAACCAGCCCGATACCCGTCAGCTTCGCCAAAGCCATACCTTCCTATGATTTATATATTAGCGTTCACCCCAGCATAGCCCTTAACATACCATCAGCGAGCATTCAGAATGGTGAAGCCCGTGGACACCACGTATTACGAAGCTCTGGGCGTCCCCACGAATGCGACAGAGTTGGAGATCAAGAAGGCTTATAGGAAACTTGCCATCACCACACATCCAGGTATTATGACTGACTCGAGGGTGACGCCGCTTCACAAGCTGACGTCTGTAGACAAGAACCCTGGAGATGAGACAGCTCATGTAAAGTTTCAAGCCGTATGTGATCCGTCAAACCGCTTGCTTGAGTTACTAAGACGTACTGTACAGATCGGCGAAGCGTATCAGGTTCTTAGCAACGAGGAGCTACGAAAACGATATGACAAATTCGGCAAAGAACAGGCAGTGCCTGGCGGCGGATTCGGTAAGGCTGCGATAACAGATTGTAGTGGGAACAGTGCTGACGCTTTTGCAGAGGATCCCGCTGAATTCTTCGGCATGATATTTGGGGGTGAAGCTTTCGTCGACCTTATCGGGGAGATATCACTGATGAAGGACCTGACTAAGACAATGGATATCACTATGAAGGAGATGGAGGAAGAAGAAATAGCAGAGGAAGGAGACGCAAAGATCAAAGCTGCTGCCCAGAGCACTTCCGAAAAGAAGTCTGTGAACGGCAGATCGACGGCTTCGACCACCCCTAACAGGGCTTCATTTACTGCGTCAGAGAAGGCGGCGAAGGTGGAAGATCCGCCGTCGTCGGGTACAGATGAAAGTGGCAGGCTCAGTGATCTTCACATATCTGGTCAGAAATCTCCGTTGGGTGGGAGAGCTTCGTCGGCGTCAGGAGCAAGTACTCCGCGGACGCAGTTTGGGCAGCAGGCCATCATGGAGAAGTCCGAAGAAGACGCCCGGATGGATGCCGCTGGGCTCACGGCCGAAGAGAAAGAGTTGCGGAAGAAAGAGAAAAAGAAGGGCTTGTCGAAGGAGCAAAGGGACGAACTTGCTGCATATGAAGCCGAGAGGAAGAAGATCCGAGACGAGCGAGTAGATACCCTGGTGAAGAAGCTTATCGATCGAATCAGTATATGGACGGAAACCGACAAGGGCAACGACGTCACGAAAGCCTTCCAAGAGAAGACTCGATTAGAGGTTGAGAATCTCAAAATCGAATCATTTGGTTTACAGATCCTCCACGCAATCGGCACAACTTACGTCCAAAAAGCAACCTCCTTCCTCAAATCCCAGAAGTTCCTCGGCATATCGGGCTTCTTCTCCCGACTAAAAGATAAAGGCACCTTGGCCAAGGAGACATGGAACACGATCTCCACTGCGATCGACGCCCAAATGACGATGGAGGAGATGGCCAAGATGGAAGAGAAGGGCGGCGAAGACTGGACGGACGAAAAGAAAGCCGAGTACGAGAAGCGGGTGACGGGCAAGATCCTGGCGGCTGCGTGGCGAGGGAGCAAGTACGAGATACAAGGCGTGCTGCGAGACGTGTGCGACAAAGTGCTGAATGACAAGAACGTCAAGATGGAGAAGCGGATCGAACGTGCGCACGCGCTCATTATTGCGGGCACGATATTCCAGAACGTAAGATAGCCCGGGCTTTCTCCCCTCAACTCAAAGAGCCCCTCTCATCCCCGCGATTCACAATCTTTCACTGACTTACTTACTTACAATGACTTCAGGCGCAACGCGATCCGGACGAAGAAGGCGACTACATGGCCTTCGAGCAACTGATGGCAGAGGCGGCCGCCAAGAAAGGCAAAGACGACAAGGATAAGGACAAGGACAAGGACAAGGACAAGAAAGAGGGCAAAAAGAGCAAGAAAGACGACCCACCCGGTTCGCATCGCCATTCTGTTTTCCATTCGCACGACAAGGTTCCCGAGGCATCACGGCCTAGCGCGTAGGTCGGTTGTCATTCCTACTGGCCACGTCTCTTGGCCGGCTTTCTTTTCTATGTTATCCGTCATGCTTGGGGGCGTTCATGTGGTGGGGTCGAGACTGCAGCATCAGAGTGGTCGCGGCTCCCTTGTGCTTTATTTTGTCACGATGCGAGCATGGGATGGGTTTTGACGGAGAATGTACGATGTGATGCATCTGCTTGGCTTTTGTTGAGAACCTTCCGTTGGCACGACCGGTCTGTGTTATAGAACGGTCACCATAGCTGCCTTAGATTTGATGACCAGAATCGAACTTGAGGAGTCGGATCAAGGTAGACTGGGTTCTTTAAGTTCATATGGTACATCCGTAATGAGAGAGCAAAGGCCAGATGACGGCTAAAACGGGGGGGTATCTGAAATAAAAGGTATAAAACGAGATGCTCGGACCCACGGGTCAAACGCCACGCCTACATCAGAACACCAAACTCATCAGAACACCACCGAGGCGACGAGAGGTAAGATAGTAGTACCAGATCCCGCCAAGACTCTCCCAAGCCATGCAAACAAACCCTAAGCCTTACTCACCACGCCCGTGATGGGGGCCGCTACTAGTTCCTCAACCTCACCTCTCTCGTCTTCAAGATGAGCCTCCAAAAGCAATCCCTCATCCATCGGGTTTTCAGGCTCGTCGATAGCAGGCGACAACAAGCCGCGTCGATGCAGGGTGTCGGGTTCGACTTCATCCGGCGTCAGCACACGCCCGCCAACGCCTATATCGCTGACTCGGACGTGGTAATCGAGCGCCTTCTGCCCCTCTCTGATCAGGTCCTCCGTCCACCCGAGACACCTCTTGAGACTCTGATTCATTTTCTGGCTGTCGACGAGCAACTCCCGATGCTTGGACAGGTCCAACTGCAGGCGCTTTTCGTCCTTGGCGCGGAGGCGGGCGTCGTGCTCGGCGTACATGTTCGGAGTCATGGTGCCGGCGTCGAAGAGGGATTCATCGTCGGAGTACGGGTCGTCGAGTTCTTCTTCCTCCGGCAGTTCGGAGAAGTCGCTTGCGGTGTCGGTCTCGCTGAGCATGGAGAGGCCGCCGACGGAGATGGAGCGCAATGAGGGTGCCAAGGACAGACGGCCGGACCGGCTAAGTCGTCTGTAGCGGCGGAGCTCGTTGTTCTGTTTTCGCATTTCTCGTTCGAGGGTCCGGTTGATGGCTAGCAGGGATGAGTTGCTAATCTCGAGATCGAGGACTTTGCGCTCTCGTCGTGCGTTTGCTGCTAGCTCGTTCATCTGCTGGAGCTTGTTCTGGGTCTGGGGGACTTTGGAGGGGCTTTGCGGTATTGCTACGCTACCGATATGGTCCTCAATTGCTGTGGCGCCATTTGTTGTGCCATCCTTTGGGGCTATCTCTAATTCAGTGGGTTTGGTAGCAGGCGCTGTGAGTGATGTGGGAACATCTGCTAGACGGAGACTTCTCCTTCTGAAGGAATTCGAGTCCAATGAACTGATACTGCCGGCTTTGGCATGACTTACTCGACGAGATACAGGTGTGCTGAGACTCGATCGACGTCCAAGGCCGTCCTGGCTGGCACGTTGGCCGGTCAAAGGAGTAAGCTTGATTTGATGTACTGCACCGTTGGGAACGAGAGGTGTGTAGTTGCGTGGTGATACCTTCTTCAGCGATGACGACCTCGAAATTCTCTGCTCCTCTTTCAGAGGTGATGGCGGGCGTTGTTGTAGATACGGCTTCGGGTGAGTACTGAAAGTCGCCAGCCGCGGCGATGGTGTACTGGGCGACGCATTTGTGGCTTTTGTTGTCTTTGGTATTGTATTTTTAGATATGGGTACGTCATTGGCATGAAAGAATTTGGACTTTGGCTCTTCCTGGAGCGGTAAGGTAGCAGCACGGTGTGGTGGCGGGTCCGGCCTCAACGCAGTATCGTCGATCCCGTTGGCATCGACCAGACTCGGTGTTTTGCGCTCTGGATTCGACTGCTGAAAAGGCCCTTGCGAAGATACGGAGGATCTTGCATCACTGGCATAAAAGAACATAGACGAGCTCTCGGGACTTGCGCCCATCCTTCCAGTTCCATGAGGCCCGTCAGATGCCGGCGACAGTCTGTTATATAGATCCGAGATGTTGCCTTCAAGCATCATACTCCTCGGTCGTATTGCCCTTCCGTTCCCCATTTCACCTATCCCAATCCCCGTGCCCATAGCTCCCTTTGAGACACTAGGAAGGCCATCGACCATCGAAGTCGGTCGAGAGCTGTTGGGCGTGTCATTCGGAGTAGCTGTCGGAGTTGTTGACGCGCTGTCGACTCGAGCCTTCCTCGATCCAGATCTCGGCGTGATATTCGAGCTCAAGAAAGTCTTCACCGGCGTTGAAATATCCTCCCTCAAAGCTCCCTTTGCTCCTGTTTCGGTCTCGGTCAAGGGCGTCTGTCTTAGTCTTGGAGAAACGGAAGGCTGCGCCGATCCAAGGATCCTTGGCGTGAGAGGGGATTTGGTGGTCTTGGTAGTCGTGTTGATGGTTGGAATAAGAGGGCGTGGTTTGGAAGTGCTTTGTTTATAGTCTTGCATGGTCACATTATTGCTAGGGCGATGAATAGTCGTCGAGCAGGTCTGCGGGACGCGCATTATGGCATTGCGAGTTCCCTCGTCGTCGGGATACTCGCTATGGTCGTGACTCTGATGGAGACTGGGATGGCGGACTTGGTCGTTGTTGCACAGCACTCATGGGCTTGTCTGTTGATTCCGACCTGGCAACACTACTAGCAACTACAGCGGATCCTACAAAGTTGGCTCCAGCACTCACGCAACTTTTTTTTTGAAACTTCTTCAAAATCAAGCTCAAACAACAGCATTTTGATGTTAAAATCACAACTAAACACTTATTTCTATAAAT